>Ga0207683_10000067_pt1 | contig 79552 bp, 76 predicted proteins | sample KBSM73metaG_FD_184333 | JGI IMG/M metagenome (GOLD analysis project Ga0207683, IMG submission 184333) | Miscanthus rhizosphere microbial communities from Kellogg Biological Station, Michigan, USA - KBS M7-3 metaG (SPAdes) (version 2) | ecosystem: Host-associated > Plants > Roots > Rhizosphere >...
GCCCAATAGAGCCCGGCCGCACGGAGTTCGACATCGCTTGCCCGTGCCGCGACGTTGACGAATGCGCGCGCCGCTTCGGTGCAATCGCCCTGGCGCCAGGCAGCAAGGCCGCCGACCCATTCGCCTTGCACAGCCCAAGCGCCGGTGCCGAGACGCGCTTTGTCCGCCATCATGCGGGCGTTGGTGTCGTTGCCCTGGAGGTAATAAATCCAGGCGACGCGCTGCTGCCATTCGATCTGGGCGTCAGGCGTCAGGCCGGTGGTCGATTCGAGCAATGCCTGTGCGGCGGGGCCGTCATCGCTCTTGATCAACGGCTGCATCTTGAGCGCGAGTTCGGCAGCGGTGAGGTCGTATTTGGTCGGCTTGGCGCGGCCGCGAGTCGACGCGCCATTGGCCCATATCAGGCGCTGCTGATAGGGAAGCGTTGGCGCGGCCACGCCGCGCGAGGCCAGGATGCGGGCGATCGCCGGGCCTTCGGGCAATTCCGGCGCGGCGGTGACCACCGCAAGCAGCGGGTCATTCTCGACCTTTGGCGAGCCTTTGGCGGTATAGAGTTCGGCGAGCGCGATCGAATGGAGCGGCCCCGGTTTCATCGCGGTCAGCTGCAGCTGCGCATCGTCCCAGCGCTTTTCGCGGATCGCCTTGAACACCGCCGCATATCCGGTGCGTTGATCGGAATCGAGTTGGGCGGGAATGCCACGCGCCATTACGGCGGACGCAGGCGGATTGCCGGCGGCGATGGCGGGAAGCACAGGGGCAAACACCAGCGCCGAAGCGACGAGAAAACGCACGACCTTCACTCAAATCCCCCCATCAACAATCTGAGGTCCTTCCAGGCATCGGCTTTGGCGACGGGCTTCTCCAACAGGAAGCGAGGATGGAAGCTTGCCACCACCTCACTTGTCCCGCCGTCATGGTTAACCTTGCGTAAACTTGCACGCGCATTGGCGATGTCCAACCCCGTGATTGCACGGCTCGCCGCATTACCTAGGACGAGTACGCGTTTTGGACGTGCGAGCGAGAGATGATGGCGGATCAAGGCCTCGAGCTTTTGGCCCACTTCTTCGCTCACGCGGCCAGCCGGCGGGCGCTTTACCGCCAGTGCCGCGAGATAGATCGACTGGCGTTCCCGACCGATCGCCGCGAGCATGCGGTCGAACAGCGCGCCGGCATTCCCCGACAGCAATAAGCCAGCGGCGTCATCCTCGCGGTCCGGCATGTCGACGACGATCATCAACCCGTTGGCGACATCGCCTTGCGTGCCGAGCGGCTGGCCCGGCCAACCTGCTTCGGGAGCAGCAGCGCCAAGGCGCCATGCCGTGAACTCTTCCAGCGTCGCCGGCAGCGTAGGCGCCGCGACGGCCGCTTCCGTTACTTGCCCGGGCAACCGCTCGACGACGGGCGGAGCGCCGGCGCGCGCAAGCCAGTCGCGCGGCAAGTCGTCGATCTCGCAATCGACTCCCGCATCGCGCCACCATTCGAGCGCACTGGCGATACTTGCCCGCCAATCGTGATTCTGGTCAGCCCCCATAGCCGGTCGCATAGAGTCCCAGCTTGACCGCGGGGTCAATTCGTTGGCACCGCATTCGCGGACAGACCGTTGTCGTCATACGACGACTGGTCTCCAGAAGGTCCCAACGGGAGGAAAAGGGATGAGCGAACGCGAGTCGATGCCGTACGACGTGGTGATCGTCGGCGCCGGGCCGGCGGGCCTGTCGGCGGCGATCCGCCTGAAGCAGCTCGCGGCCGAAAAGGGCGCGGAGATTTCGGTCTGCGTGCTCGAAAAGGGCTCAGAGGTCGGCGCGCACATTCTGTCGGGCGCCGTGGTCGACCCACGCAGCCTCGATGAACTGATCCCCGATTGGCGCGACAAGGGTTGCCCGATGGCCGAGACCCCGGTCACCGACAACCAGCATTGGGTGCTGACCAAGAAGCGTCGCTTCACGCTGCCCGAGTTCATCTCGCCCGGCTTCATGCATAACAAGGGCACCTATACAGGCAGCCTGGGCAACCTTTGCCGCTGGTTGGCAGGACAGGCGGAGGAGCTCGGCGTCGAGATCTTCCCCGGCTTCGCCGCCGCGGAGATCCTCTATAGCGACGACGGCAAGGTGAAGGGGGTCGCGACCGGCGATATGGGGGTCGCGCGCGACGGCACGCACAAGCCCGATTACCAGCCAGGGCTCGAACTCCACGCCAAATACACCTTCTTTTCGGAAGGCGCGCGCGGGCATCTGACGCGCCAATTGGTCGATCGCTTCGACTTGCGCGCCGATTGCGAGCCGCAAGTCTATGGCCTTGGCATCAAGGAATTGTGGGATATCGATCCCGCCAACCACGTTCCCGGCCGCGTGATCCACTCGCAAGGCTGGCCGCTCAGCGAGAGCGGATCGGACGGTGGCGGGTTCCTCTACCACCAGGCCAATGGACAGGTCGCGCTCGGGTTCGTCACCTGGCTCAATTATTCGAACCCGTATCTCTCGCCGTTCCAGGAACTGCAGCGCTGGAAGACGCATCCAGCCATCGCCGAGATACTGAAAGGCGCCAAGCGTGTGTCGTATGGCGCGCGTGCGATCAGCGACGGCGGCTATCAATCGGTGCCCAAACTGGTGATGCCGGGGGCAGCACTGATCGGCGACAGCGCCGGTTTCCTCAACGTGCCGCGGATCAAGGGCACGCATACAGCGATGAAGTCAGGCATGATGGCGGCCGAAGCGGCGTTCGATGCGGTCCAGGGCGGCCGCGAAAGCGACGAACTTACTGCCTATCCCGACGCCTACGACAGGAGCTGGGTGAAGAAGGAGTTGTCGGTCGTTCGCAACGTCCTGCCGCTGGTTGAGAAATATGGCGAATTCCTCGGCACGATTCTTTCGGGCATCAACATGTGGCTCGAAAGCTGGGGCATCAAAATGCCCTATACGATGAAGCACCATGCCGATCACACCACGCTCTGGCGCAAGGATCTGGTCAAGCCGATCGACTATCCCAAGCCCGACGGCGTGCTGACCTTCGACCGTCTGTCCTCGGTGTTCCTGTCGAACACCAACCACGAAGAGGATCAACCGGTCCATCTGACGCTCAAGGACCCCGACATCCCGGTCGACTACGACCTGCCGATGTATGACGAGCCGGCGCAGCGTTATTGCCCGGCGGGCGTTTATGAGATCGTCGGGCAGGAAGAGGGCAATCCGCGCTTCGTGATCAACGCGCAGAATTGCGTCCACTGCAAGACGTGCGACATCAAGGACCCGACCCAGAATATCGTCTGGGTGGTGCCGGAGGGCGGCGGAGGACCGAACTATCCCAATATGTAAGCCCGCTTTTGTCGCATGCGCCGCAATGGCGTCAGCGCTCGTTTCGGCGGGCGCGCAGGCCGATGACTATGGCGCGTTCGGCCGCGCCCGGATCGCGGCGGCGAATGGCAATGTCGGCGTCGCCGCCCAGCAATACGGCATCGCGCTGACCAATGCTCCCGGCGATCCGACTGTCGCGAACCGCGCTTTTCGTCAGGCGATGGCGGCGGGCGATCTGGTCCTCGCACGGCGCGCCGTGGCGGCCTTGGGGACCGACGCACCGAACGATGCCAAGCTGCTGCTGCTCGCCGACGCGGTGAAGAGCGGTAGTCCGGCTGCCGTCGACAAGGCACTGGCATCGCTCGACAAAACGCCGTTCTATTTCTTTGTGCCCGTCGTCCGCGCCTGGCAGGAATTCGGCCGGGGCGGCGACCCCACGGCAAGTCTGGCGGCGACTGGACGCACCGGCGCGATCGGCCATATCCTGCTCGAACAACGCGCGCTGATCCTGATCGCGCGCAACGATATTCCGGGCGCCGCTAAGGCGCTGTCGGCGGAATTGCGCGGCAGCAGCGGCGGCCTCGATTTGCGCTATTCGGCGGCGGAATTGCTGATGGGGCAGGGCAATGACGCTCTCGCGCGCGATTTGCTTGATGGCCCTGATCCCGACGTGGCGACGGTGCGGAATCACCTTCGCGCCCTCAAGGCGACGCCGATGGTCGGCATCGCGCGGCTCTACACGCGCGTTGCCGCCGACCTGACGGACCCCGGAACGACCCCGATCGCAATCACGTTGGCGCGCTCGGCGCTGATCCTCGATCCCGATGACGGCCGCGCGCGCCTGTTGCTCGCCGCGGCGCTCGAGCGGCAGGGCGCGCACGACCGCGCGCTCACCGTGCTGGGCGAGATCGCGCCGAACACGGCCTATCACGCGCTCGCCCAGTCTATCCGTGTCGAGGTGTTGCGCGCCAAGGGGGACATGCCAGGAGCGATCGCCACTGCCAAAGCGCTTGCCGAGGCACCCGACGGCGATGCCGATAGCGCCGAGCATTACGGCAACATGCTGCTGATCGCCAACCGTCCGCTCGAGGCGGCGGTGGCGTATGAGAAGGCGCGCGACCGGCTGGGCGACGATGCCGGCTGGTCGGTCTGGCTGCAGATCGGATCGGCCTATGACAAGGCCGGCCGCTGGGAACTGGCCCGAGCCGCGCTCGAACGCGCCGTGGCATTGGGCCCCGATCAGGCGGTCGCGCTCAATTATTACGGCTATTCGCTGATCGAGCATGGCGGCGACGCGGCGCGTGCGGTGGCGATGCTCGAAAAGGCCAATGCTCTGGCGCCGAACCAGCCGGCCATCGCCGATTCGCTCGGCTGGGCCTATTTCCGGCGCGGCGAGGCCGACCGCGCGCTGCCCCTGCTTGAGTCGGCCGGCGCCGCGGCCCCCGCCGATGCCGAGATCGCCGAGCATCTCGGCGACGTCTATTGGGCGGTCGGGCGCCTGTACGAAGCGCGTTACGCCTGGAAAGCGGCGCGCGTGGTGGCAAAGCCCGACGCGACCACGCGGCTCGATGCCAAGATCCTCAACGGCCCGGCCGCGACGCGCTCGTGAACATCGTCGAAGCGGCGCCGGCCAAGATCAATCTCGCGCTCCACGTCCGCGCCCGGCGAGCGGACGGCTATCACGAGATCGAGACATTGTTCGCGTTCCTGCGCGACGGCGACACCGTGTCGGTCGAGGAAAGCGATCGCGACAGCTTTGCGCTGACCGGCCCGTTTGGCCCGGCGTTGGCCGGCGAGAGCGGCAATCTTGTGCTCGCCGCGCGCGATGCGTTCGCGGCCGTGCACGGGCAGCTGCCTCCGCTCGCAATCACCCTCGACAAGCATTTGCCTGTGGCGTCGGGGATTGGCGGGGGGTCGGCCGATGCTGCCGCCACGCTGCGAGCGCTGGCGCGGTTGAAGGGGATCGATCCAGCCGGACTGGCAGGGGTTGCGTTGGAACTGGGGTCTGACGTCCCCGCCTGCTTGCTTGGCAAGAGCGCGGCGGGCGAGGGAAGAGGCGAAAAACTCAAACCGGTGGATGGGCTTAGCGGCATCGCGGTTCTGTTGGTGAATCCCGGAGTAGCGGTTTCGACTGCCGCCGTCTTCCGAGGTTGGGATGGAATTGACCGTGGGGCTCTACTCCCCAGTCACCCCGGCCTTGTGCCGGGGTCCACTGTGCCGCCAACCTCCAACGATGGGGCTGTGCTGCACGGTGGATGCCGGGACGAGCCCGGCATGACGGAGTGGCTGGAGGCAGCCATAGCAGGCCGCAACGATCTTGAGGCACCGGCGCGCGCAACTGCTCCCGTCATCGGATCCGTGATCGACCTGCTCGCCGCACAACCCAGCGTCATCCTTGCCCGGATGTCCGGATCGGGCGCCACTTGCTTCGCCCTGTTCGACAGCGAGGCCGCGCGCACCGCCGCTGCGCAGGCAATCAGGAGCGCTCAGCCCGGTTGGTGGTGTCTCGAATCGACACTCGCGTGACAGAATTGCGTGCCACTCCGGGACCGCCCGACGGCGCTTAACCATCGTCTGCCGCCCGAGTCCTCAACTGGCCCCCAACTTGCTGGGCGACGGTTACGCAGGTCCGTCTCCACGCCGCGCCCGCGCATGGTCTCCGGTTAAAACCGGACGTCATCGGTCGTGGGAGCGGCTTCGGCCGCTCCCCGCCTCACCCAATTTCAGCAATAGTCTTGCGCAAACGGGCCTTCCCGCGACATAGGCGGTCGCGCCATGACCCATACATTCGACAAATCGAAACTCCCCAGCCGTCACGTCTCGGTCGGTCCGGAGCGCGCCCCTCACCGCAGCTATTATTACGCCATGGGCCTGACCGAGGAGGAGATCGCACGCCCGTTCGTCGCGCTCGCCTCGGCCGGCAATGATTCGGCGCCGTGCAACACCACGCTCGACGCGCAGGCAGATGCCGCGCGGCGCGGCGTCGAGCAGGGCGGCGGCATGCCGCGGCGCTTCAACACGATCACCGTGACCGACGGCATCGCGATGGGGCATCAGGGGATGAAGGCCTCGCTGGTCAGCCGCGAAGTCATCGCCGATTCGGTTGAGCTCTCGGTGCGCGGCCATTGCTATGACGCGCTGGTCGGCTTCGCCGGATGCGACAAGTCGCTGCCGGGGATGATGATGGCGATGCTCCGCCTCAATATCCCGTCGATCTTCGTCTATGGCGGATCGATCCTGCCCGGCCGCTTCCACGACCGTGACGTCACGGTGAAGGACGTCTTCGAGGTGGTCGGCCGCTATGCTGCCGGCAATTGTCCGCTGTCCGAAGTACACGAACTCGAACGCGTCGCTTGTCCGGGGCATGGCGCATGCGGCGGCCAATATACCGCCAACACCATGGCCTGTGTCGGCGAGGCGATCGGATTATCTTTGCCGAACAGTAATATGGTGCCGGCTCCTTACACAACGCGCGAACAGATCGCGGTGTCCGCCGGCGCCCAGGTGATGGAGTTGCTGGCGAAGAACATCCGCCCGCGCGACATCTGCACCCGTCAGGCCTTCGAGAATGCGGCGCGGATCGTCGCGGCAACCGGCGGATCGACCAACGGCGCGCTCCATCTCCCGGCGATGGCGCATGAAGCGGGGATCGAGTTCGACCTGTTCGATGTCGCCGAGATCTTCAAGACCACGCCTTATTGCGCCGATCTTCAGCCCGGCGGCCAATATGTCGCGCGCGACATGTATGACGCCGGCGGCGTCTACATGTTGATGAAGACGCTGCTGACCGAAGGCTTCCTGCACGGCGACTGTCTGACCGTGACCGGCAAGACGCTTGGCGAGAATATCGACCAGGTGACGTGGAACCCCGACCAAAAAGTCATCTACGACGCCAAGACGCCGATCACCCCAACAGGTGGCGTCGTCGGCTTGCGCGGCACGCTGGCGCCGGAGGGCGCGATCGTGAAGGTCGCGGGGCTTCACCATCTGCAGTTCGCCGGCCCGGCGCGCGTGTTCGATTGCGAGGAAGAGTGCTTCGCCGCAGTCGAGGCGCGCCAGATCAACGAGGGCGAAGTCATCGTCATCCGCTACGAAGGGCCCAAAGGCGGCCCGGGCATGCGCGAGATGCTATCGACCACAGCGGCGCTATACGGCCAGGGCATGGGCGAGAAGGTCGCGCTGATCACCGACGGGCGCTTTTCGGGCGCCACGCGCGGCTTCTGCATCGGCCATGTCGGACCGGAAGCCGCCGAGTGCGGTCCGATCGCGTTGGTCGAGGACGGCGACACGATCCGCATCGATGCCGAGGCGGGAACGATCGACCTCGATGTCGCGGAGGACGTGCTCGCCGAGCGGCGCAAGGCGTGGAAGGCGCGGGTGTCCGATTATGGGTCGGGCGCCTTGTGGCGCTATGCGCAGAATGTCGGCCCTGCCTATAAGGGCGCCGTAACCCATCCTGGAGCGGCGGCCGAAACCCATGTTTACGCGGATATCTAGCGCTGTAGCGATAGGGTCGATCCTGATTCTCGCCGCCTGCTCGGCCGACCCGCGATCGTCGGCCGGCAACGGCAATAGCGAGTTCGACAACGCGCTTGCCCAGGCGAGTTCCGATGCCGAGGACGATGGCCGCATCGTCTGCGCGCCGGCGGGCAATGCCGCCTTCTCGCGTCAATGCACGCTCGATCGCGTGCAATCGACCGAGGGGCTGATCCTGACCGTGCACAAGCCCGACGGCGGATTCCGCCGCTTGTTGGTGGTCAAGGATGGGCGTGGCGTCATCGCCGCCGACGGTGCCGAGGCGGCCAAGGTCACCATCGTCGCCGATCATCAGATCGAAGTGGCGATCGGCGGCGACCGCTTCCGTTTGCCCGCGACGATGAAGGGCAAGGGCGCTAATAGCGCCAAATGATTCCGATTGAAGGCTTACCGATCGTCACCGCTGCCGGGATGCGCGCGGCGGAACAAACGGTGTTCGCCGGCGGGGTTCCGCAAGCGGAGTTGATGGAGCGGGCTGGGGCTGCCGTGGCGCGCGAGGCGGCCCGCTTCGCGATGGGCCGGCCGGTACTGGTGCTTGCCGGGCCAGGCAATAATGGCGGCGATGCCTGGGTCGCCGCGCGCCTGCTCGGCGAGAGCGGGCATGACGTCATGGTCGCCGCCCTTGGAGAGGCAAAGGAAGGCGCTGCTGCCGCGATGCGAGCGAAATGGACCGGGAAGGTGGTCGACCTTGCCGATGCGCCGGTGCGGCCAATCCTTGTCGATGGATTGTTCGGAACAGGCCTGACCCGTCGATTGGCGCCCGAAGTCGCTGGCCAATTGCAGCGGTTGGTGACCGCCGCCCACTTCACGCTCGCAATCGATCTGCCCTCGGGCATGGACACAGATTTCGGCCGCGACCTGGGAGCAGCCAGCGCCACGGTGACGCTAGCGCTTGGCGCTCTCAAGCCCGCACATCTGCTCGACAAGGGGCTCGATCGCTGCGGCCACCTCCTGCTCGACGATATCGGCATTCCGATCGCCACCACCTGGTCAACATTAGCCCAGCCATGGTTGGGCAGGCCCGGGTCGCACAATCAGAAATACAACCGCGGGCTGGTCGCCATCCTGGAAGGCCAGATGCGGGGTGCCGCCAGGCTCGCAGCAAATGCGGCGCTTCATGGTGGCGCTGGCTATGTCGTGCGGATCGGCGACGATGACGGCCAGGGACCGAATGCGATCGTTCATCGGCCACTGACGGAGTTCGACAAGCTGCTTGAGGACGAACGCATGGGCGCGGTGGTGATCGGCCCTGGGCTGGGACGCGACGGAGACGCGAGCACGAGACTCGACGCGGCGATCGCCTCGGCGCGGTCGCTGGTGCTCGACGGCGATGCGTTGAGCCTGATCGGACGCGATATCGGCCGGTTGAGCGGTCGCGCTGCGCCGAGCTGCCTGACCCCGCATAGCGGCGAGTTCGACCGGATGTTCGGCAAGGGGGAGGGCAGCAAGATCGATCGTACCCTCGCGGCCGCGGCTGAAACCGGGGCGGTGATCGTGCACAAGGGGGCCGACACGGTCATTGCGACGCCTCAGGGCGATGTGCGGGTCTATTCCGGCGGATCACCGTGGTTGTCGACCGCCGGCACCGGCGATGTGCTCGCCGGCCTGCTCGGCGCGCGTCTGGCCGGAGGCGTCACGCCGCTCGCCGCGGCGGAAGCAGCCGTGTGGCTTCATGGCCGCGCTGCCCAACTCGCAGGGCCGGCTTTTGCTGCCGATGATCTGATCCCATGCTTGCCGCGCGCGATTGCGGAGTGCCTGCGATGACCGCCGATACGATCATCCGCGTCGCTGCGCGGGGCGAAGGCGTCACGGCGGATGGACGCCATGCAGCGCTGACCGCACCCGGCGATGTGCTCAACGCCGATGGGTCCGTCACGCCCGGCCCGCATCACCAGATACCGCCTTGCCGCCACTTCCCCACCTGTGGCGGGTGCCAGCTCCAGCATCTCGACGATGCGAGCTACGCGGCATTCATCGCGGACCGCATCGCGGGGGCGCTCGCCGCCCACGAGCTCGAGACCGATATCCGCGCGCCGATCGTCTCGCCGCCCAACACGCGACGCCGGGCCTCGCTCCACGCAGAGGCCAAGGGCGGACGGATAAGATTGGGGTTCGCCGAGGCGGGCAGTCATGCGATCGTCGATATCCAGGAATGTCATATACTTGCGCCGGAATTATTCGCCTTGGTGGCACCATTGCGCAAGCTGCTGGCGCGGCTGGGACTGAAACGACGCCGGGCCGATATCCAGATGACCTCATGCGATCAGGGCGTGGAAGTGCTGATCGGCGCGAGCTTCGACGGGCTCGAAGCGGCGGAGGCGATCATCGCCTTCTGCCAGCAACATGGAGTCGCGCGCTTCGCGACCGACGACGGCATGGGCCCCGAGACGCGGTGGGAGCCTGATCCCGTCACCATTACCCTTGGCGGCGTCGCCGTGCCGTTCCCGCCAGGGAGCTTCCTCCAGGCGACGCATGACGGCGAAGCGGCGCTGATCGCCGCGGTGCGAGAAGCGGTCGGGCAGGCGAGCACGATCGCGGACCTGTTCGCGGGGCTCGGCACCTTCGCGCTCTCGCTGGCACCGGCGCGGGTCTATGCCGCGGAAGCGGGGCGTGACGCTATAATGTCATTGAAAGCAGCCGCTGGGCGTGCGGGACGGCAGGTGTTCGCCGACCATCGCGATCTCTATCGCCGTCCGCTGACGGTCGAGGAGCTTGGCCGCTTCGGAGCGGTCGTGCTCGACCCGCCGCGCGCGGGAGCGCGCGATCAGGCAGCCGGCCTGGCGCAGGCGACGACGCCGATCATTGCCTATGTGTCGTGCAATCCCAGTAGTTTCGCACGTGATGCTCAGGTGATCTGCGAAGGCGGTTACCGCCTCGACTGGATACAACCGGTCGGCCAATTCCGCTGGTCGACCCATGTCGAGCTCGCGGCGCGGTTCAGCCGATAGGCGGATAGTCCGCGCGCAGGAAGTAGAGGCCGTCGGGCGGCGCGTTGAACCCCAAGGCCGCACGATCGGCGGCTTGCAGCGCCGCCTTCAGGTCGCCTTTCGACCATTTGCCCTGGCCGACCAGTTCCAGACACCCGACCATCGACCGCACCTGGTGATGGAGGAACGACCGCGCCGAGGCGAACACGCTGATCCGTGCACCGTCGCGGACGACGTCAAGGCGGTCGAGCGTCTTGACCGGGCTGTCCGACTGGCAATGCGCCGATCGGAAGGTGGTGAAGTCATGCCGTCCCACCAATATCTGTGCGGCATCATGCATCGCGTCGGCATCGAGTTCCTGTGGCACGCGCCACGCCAGCCCCTTTCCCCAGGTCAGCGGCGCACGGCGACAGATGATGCGATATTCGTAATGCCGGGCGAGGCACGAGAAGCGCGCGTGCCAATCGTCCGGCACGATCTCGCAGTCGAGGATCGCCACCGGATCAGGCCTGAGGCGTGCGTTGAGCGCCTCCATCAAGCGGAACGGGGTGATCGTTCGGATGACGTCAAGATGCGCACGCATGCCCACCGCGTGGACGCCGGCATCGGTACGGCCAGCGGCGTGCACGGTGACATCGTCCTGCACGATCTCCTTGGCAGCGCGCTCGATCGCGGCTTGCACGCTGGGACCGTGATCCTGTCGCTGCCAGCCCATGAAGGGGCGTCCGTCATATTCGACCGTCAGTGCGAACCGCGTCACTGGCGCGTGCCTATGTCGATGGAAAAACCCCGCAAAAGCTCGTTTGACGTCATGACGCCGCGTCCCGCGCGCTGCACCGCGCGCGGACGGATCGCCCCTTCGCCACAGGCAATGGTCAGTTGGCCGTCGAGAACTTCGCCGGGCGCGCCGGACAACTCCATGACGGCCGCGCTGAGCACCTTGATGCGCTCGCCGGCATATTCGAAATAGGCGCCCGGGGCAGGATTGAACGCGCGGATTTGGCGTTCGACCTCGACGGCGGAGCGGGTGAAGTCGATCCGCGCCTCGGCCTTGTCGATCTTCGACGCATAGGTGACGCCCTGCTCGTGCTGCGCACGCGGTGGGAAGGCGCTGATGTCGTCGAGCACGCGCACCATCAACCGTGCGCCCATCGCCGCCAGTTCAGCCGAGAGGATAGCTGACGTCTTGCTATCGATCGGCGTGCGCTCCTCGAGCAGCACCGGCCCGGTATCGAGGCCGGCCTCCATCTGCATGATCCCGACCCCGGTTTCGGCATCCCCGGCCAGGATCGCGCGCTGGATCGGCGCCGCGCCCCGCCAGCGCGGCAGTAGCGAGCCGTGGACGTTGAGGCAGCCCAACCGCGGAGCGTCTAACACGGCTTGCGGCAGGATCAGCCCGTAAGCCGCCACGACCGCGACGTCGGCTGCCAGTGCGGCGAACGCCTCGATCGCGCCCGGTTCCTTGCGAAACGACAGCGGCGTACGCACCTCGATCCCGAGCGTTTCGGCGCGCGCCTGGACCGGCGAGGGGGTCAGCGCCTTGCCGCGGCGCCCGCCGGCGCGGGGCGGCTGGCTGTATGCCGCCACGACGTCGTGACCCGCCGCGATCAACGCGTCGAGCACCGGAACGGCGAAGTCGGGGGTTCCCATGAAGACGATCCGCATGGGGTTCGCCTTTCGCCCCTTGGCAGGGGGGCACGCAACCCCCTATTTGTTCTACATGGCATCGCAGGAAATCGACGCGCTGACCCAGGCGCTGGCCCGGCTCCCCGGTCTCGGCCCCCGTTCGGCCCGCCGCGCGGTGCTCCATCTGCTCAAGAAGCGTGAAGCGGCGCTGGGGCCCTTGCTTGCGGCGCTACAGGCGGTCGAACAGAAGCTCGCGACCTGCTCGACCTGCGGCAATGTCGATACCTGCGATCCGTGCGCGGTGTGCGCCGATCCGCGCCGCGACCAGCGGTCTTTGTGCGTGGTCGAGGAAGTCGCCGATCTCTGGGCGCTCGAACGGTCGCGGCTGTTCCCGGGACGCTACCACGTGCTGGGCGGTCGATTGTCGGCGCTCGACGGCGTGCGGCCGGAGGACCTGGCGATCGCCAACCTGGTCGGCCGGATCGAAGCAGGCGGGATCGACGAAGTCGTGCTGGCGATGAACGCCACCCTCGAAGGACAGACCACCGCGCATTACATCGCCGAGCGGATCGAGCGGTTTCCGGTCCGGCTTACGCAATTAGCGCACGGCCTGCCCGTCGGTGGCGAGCTCGATTATCTCGACGAAGGCACGCTTGCCCAGGCGATGCGCGCGCGGCGGCCGGTGGGCTGATCGCGATTTCGCGCAAAGAGGCTAGCGCACGCGCTTGACGAAGATGCGACCGCCGTCGCGGCGCTCCGTCTGGAAATTGGGCACCGCCTCGATGAGGTCAGAGAGACGTTTATAGCCATAGTTTCGCGCGTCGAAACTGGAGCGGTTGCCCGCGCGCTCGCCGAGCTCGGATAGGTTGACGTACCCGCGCTCGTCGCGCTTCACGGCGTCATAGGCATCGACCAGCAGTTTGAGCAGTTCCGGGTCGACGTCGGCCTTGCCATTGCCAGCGGCGACGTGGCTGCCGCTTACAGTCTCCGGGGCAGGAGCCTGGCGGAGCGCGGTGACGTCAATGTACCGGGTACAGGCTTGCCGGAACGATTCGGGCGTCTTCGACGTGCCGAACCCGTAGACCGGCAGGCCATCCTGCCGGATCCGCATCGCCAGCGGCATGAAATCCGAATCCGACGACATGATGCCGAAGCCGTGGACGCGGCCGCGATAGAGCAGGTCCATCGCGTCGATCGTCATCTTCATGTCGGTCGCGTTCTTGCCCTTGGTCAGGTCGAATTGCTGCTGCGGCTCGATTCCGTAGCGGACCGTCTGATCGCGCCAGCCTTTGAGCGCAGGCTTCGACCAATTGCCGTAGACGCGGCGGATGTTGACGGTGCCGAGCTCGGCAAGGATCGTCAGCACCGGGTCGAGCGTGCTGGAGGACGCGTTGTCCGCGTCGATCAGCAGGGCGATATTGCGGCCATGAGTCTCGTCGGTCATGGCGCCGGTGTAGCGGGCGCGATGCGGCCAGCGCAATCACGCCCGCACGGGTAAGGCTATTGGGCAGCTGGCCGGCCACGCAACGCGTCGAGGCTCCACGATCCGGCACCCGCCGCGGCGAAGAAAAGGAAGATGAAGGCGTAGAGCATCGCCGGCTCACCACCATTGACCACCGGGAAGAAGCTCTTGGGGGCGTGTGCCATGAAATAGGCGACCGCCATCATGCCCGATAAAATGAACGCGACCGGCCGCGTGAACAGGCCGAGCAGGAATAGCCCGCCCCCGACCAACTCGAGCGTACCCGCGGTGTAGAGCAATGGATTGAGCGGCATGGGGAAGGGCGGGATACCGAAGAACTTGGATATGCCGTGCTGCATGAAGCCGAGCGCGGTGACGATACGCAGCAGCGATTGGAGTTGGGACGACCAACTGGCGGGAATGGGCACGGATGATCTCCTGTTCGTTACGTGATCGATCTAGAACCTATCACGATCACCGACCAGCCACGCGACGGAAACGCTCCGTTACTTTTTGCCGTTATTGTTTGGTCGCGTCGGCGGAGGGATAGCTGACCTCCATCACTTCATATTCCTTTTCGCCCGCGGGCAAGGTCGCGCGGCGCAGGTCGCCCACCGCGGCTCCCCGCAAGGCGCGGGCAAGTGGGGCGCTCCAGCCGATCAGGCCTTTGCTCGCGTCGGTTTCGTCGTCTCCAACCAGGGTCAGGATGCGCTGATTATCGTCCTCGTCGGCGATGGTGATCGTGCAGCCGAACCAGGCGCGACTGGTATCGGGTTGTTGCGCCGGATCGACCACCTTCGCCGCCTTCATCCGCTTCGACAGCCAACCCAGCCGCCGGTCGATCTCACGCAGCCTTTTGCGGCCGTAGATATAGTCGCCATTTTCCGAGCGGTCGCCGTTACCGGCCGCCCAGGCGATCGTCTCGACGAGCTTCGGCCGTTCCTCGGCGAACAGTTGCTCATATTCGGCACGCAACGCGGCGAAGCCGGCCGGGGTGATGTAATTGGGGCGGTCGTTCACTGAGCCTCGATAGCCCCATCCGTCATCCCAGCGAAAGCTGGGATCTCGCGCGCAGGTGTAATGCGGTTTGAGACCCCAGCTTTCGCTGGGGTGACGGGCAGGTCGTCAGCCCGGCCGTTTGTTGCCGATATACCAGCTCAACCGAGCATTGCCGGTTGACAGCGCGCGTTGCGGGTTGATCAGGTCATAGACCACGGCGTTTTCGAGCACGTGCTGGACGTAGCGCTTGGTCTCGTCGAACGGGATCGCCTCGATCCAGTCGATCCAGTCGACCGTGCCGGTGCGCGGGTCGCCGTTCGCCGCCAGCCATTTGTTCACGTTGCCGGCGCCGGCATTATAGGCGGCGATCGCCAGCGGATAGCTGCCATATTGGTTATAGAGCCGCTGGAAATAGGCGGTGCCGAGCTGGATATTATAGTCGGTGCTGCTGAGCAGCATGCCCTGATCCCAGGCCATACCGAGCTTGCCCGCTTGTTCGCGCGCGGTGCCGTTCATCAACTGCATCATCCCGCGCGCGCCGGCGCGACTGATCAGCGAGCGGTCGAACTGGCTTTCCTGACGCATGATCGCATGCGCCATCGTCCAGCTCGATGCCGACGATGCCGGGATATTGACCGTTGGAAATCCCGAACGGCTGTAATCGGTGACGCCGTTCAGCAGCGCGCTCCGTCCGACCATCACCGACAGATCAGGCCGCCCGAGCGTCCGAGCGAGTTCATCGGCCAGTACGTGATCGTCGACGGTGCTCGCGAGGTTGGCGATCTGGCGCAGGAAGAGGCTCTGATCCTCGTGCGCGCCGACCGTGCCGAGGAACTGCGCCGCGCGGACCACTTCGTTATTGTAGAAGGCCGAGCGTTCGGCGGGCGGGATGGGTGGCGGTGACGGTTCGGCCGGGGCGAGCAGCGGCTGACCCAGGCGTTCGGCCGCCAATTGGCCGTAAAATTGATCGCCGTAACGCGCCGCGGCGGTGAGATTGCGAGTCGCTTCGTCGTTCTGCCGGGCGGCCTGAGCTGCGCGTCCTGCCCAATAGAAACCCTTCGACTTGAGCGCGGTCGACCGGGAGCCACCGGTATAGCGGACGAACATGCCGATCGCGTCGGACGGACGACCCAACCGCTTGAGCGCGGTTTGCCCGGCAAGCCAGACGAGGTCAGTATAGGGATCCCGCTCGGCGAGAGGACGCAGCGCAATGTCGGTGCCAGTGGGATAGGCGTCGTCGACCTGGCTCGCGATATTGTACGCGGTCGAATAGTCGCCCGCCTCGACGGCGGCCCGGGCATTGCGCAGCAGCAGATCGAACCAGCGATCGACATCGAGCGGTTTGCTGGAGAAATTGTGCGGGCGGGCCAGCAGCGCGCGCGCCGATCCGGCGGCGCCTGTATTGGTCAGCCAGATCGCCTTGTCCGCCAGATAGCCGGGATCGCCGGCGCCGATCGAATCGGCATTGCCGGCATCTGGCGCATTGGTGCGGAGCGCGAGCCGTGCCGCGAATAGCGGACGCCGCGCAGCGCTGGTGAGCGCGAGCTGGCGCGCCGCGGCGGCGGTCTGGCCCTGCCACAGCAATTGGTCCATCCGCACATCCTGGTCCTTCGGCAGCAGCGCGTCGGGCCAGGTCGTCTGCACCTTGCTCTCGTCCGTCGGCGACAGGCTCCCCTGAGCCCAGGCATTGCGAGCGGCCGTCCGCGCGTCGTCGATCGAACCGGTCGCGGTCAGCGCCTCGGCGAAGCGGACCCATGACGTGCCGTTTTGCGGCGGATAGCGCCGGAAGAAGGCGACCGCGGTCGACGGCGACCAACCCGGCATGGCGAGCGACGCTTCGGCGGCGCGGCGCATGGCGACGTCGCCCGGCCATCCCGGATGGGCGAGCAGGAAACGGGCATAGCTTTCGAAGGGCGCGCTATTGGTCTGTCTGAGCGAGCGCCATTCGGTGATCGCCGCCGACAAGGCGCTGACCGACCGGGGATCGGCACTGGGCGCGCCCATCAATTTGGACTTGGCCCATTCGAGCTGATCCTGGAACGCCATACCCGTCGCCGCCATCCCCGAAAGGGCGGCGGCGGCAATCCCGTTTTTCAACCACGACGCAAGCATGTGGACAGGATATGCTCTCGCGCCCTATCTGTCAGGATATAAAACAACGAAAAAGCGGCGGATCGCCGCCACGCGGGAGCGTTTAAGCATGTTTTCGGGATCGATCCCCGCACTGGTCACGCCGTTTGCGGCGGATGGCGCCTTCGCCGAGGACGCCTATCGCGAACTCGTCGAGTGGCAAATTACCGAGGGCTCGGCCGGATTGGTGCCGGTCGGGACGACCGGCGAGGCGGCGACGCTGACGGCCGACGAGCATTTCTATGCGGTGCGTGTCTGTGTCGAACAGACCAATCGCCGCGTGCCCGTGCTGGCCGGCGCAGGCTCGAACGATACGCGCGTCGCGATCGCCAACGTCCATGCCGCCAAGGCCGCCGGCGCCGATGCGGCGTTGATGGTGCCGCCTTATTACAACCGGCCGAGCCAGGAAGGCATTTTCCGCCATTTCGAGGCAATAGCGCGCGAAACGCCGATCCCGGTCGTGCTCTACAACGTGCCTGGTCGCACGGTGACCGACATCCAGCCGGCGACCATGGCGCGCATCGTCAAGGCGTTTCCGCAGGTCTTCATCGGCGTGAAGGATGCGACCGGCAATCTCGGCCGGGTGACCGAGCAACGGCTGGGCTGCGACACGGATTTCGTCCAGCTGTCGGGCAATGACGAGACCGCGCTGGCGTTCAACGCGATGGGCGGGGTCGGCTGCATCTCCGTCACCGCGAATGTCGCGCCGCGCTTGTGCGCCGAGTTCCAGGCCGCCTGGGCCGCTGGTGATCATGCAACCGCGCTGGCGCTCCACGATCGGCTCTATCCGCTGCACGTCGCGATGTTCACCGATGCTTCGCCCGGGCCGGTCAAATATGCATTGGGCAAGATCAGGCCCGACTGGCCGATGCATCTCCGGCTGCCGATGACCGAGGCGAACGACGCCAGTCGCGCTGCAGTCGACGCGGCGATGGCGATAGCGGGGCTCTGAATAAACAATGATGGTTTCGACGCCGCGTCCGGCGTGACACGGACGCGGCGCCAGGATGGGGCAGCGGCCGCTACCCCAGCCAAGTCGATCAGGCAGCGACGGCGATCAGCTCGGGCTTGATCACCCGGCTGCGGCTGCCGTCGATCGCCACCGGCACGTCACCGGCGACGGTCGCGCGGCGCAGCGTCCGGCGTTGCGGCCCGAAATCGGCGATCGCGCGGTGCTGGGTCGCGCGATTGTCCCAGATCGCCACGTCGTTCGGCTTCCAGCGCCAGCGCACGGTATTCTCGGGCTTGGTGATGTGATCCTGCAGGATCGAGAAGAGCCGCTGCGAATCCGCCGAATTCAGCCCGACGAACTGCTTCACGAAATGGCCAAGCAACAGCGCGCGCTCGCCCGATTCCGGATGGACGCGGACAACCGGGTGTTCGGTTTCATAGACGGTCGACGCGAATACCTTGCGGTGCTCCTCGACCCGCTTGCGGTCGGCCTCGCCGAACGTCCCGGCATAATCGTAGAGATTGGTGTGCAGCGCCCAGAGGCCGTCGACCAGCGTGCGCAGGCTCTCGGGCAATTCCTGATAGGCGGTGACGCCATTGGCCCAGAGCGTGTCGCCGCCGGCTTCGGGAATGGTAATCGCGCGCAGGATCGACGCTTCGGGATAGGCATCGACGAACGTCACGTCGGTATGCCAGCTCGACGCCGCATAGCCTTCCTTCGAATCGAGCTCGAGCAGATACTTGCTGCCGTCGACGACCGGCACGGTGGGGTGCGCGATCGGCTTGCCGAATTTCTCCGCGAACGCTTCCTGCGCGGCGTCGTCGAGATGATCCTGATCGCGGAAGAAGATCACCTTGTGGCGCACCAGCGCGGCGCGGATCGCGGCGATGGCGACCTGATCGAGATCGCCGGACAGCCTCACGCCGCGGATTTCGGCGCCGATCCGACCGGCGACCGGCACGATGTCGAGCAGGGCATCGGCGTCCCGCGCATTCACGAATTCATGGGTAAGATTGGTCATGGCACGTCTCCTTCGGGGTTGATGGGGTCATTCGGCAGGGGCGAGCGCTGCCCCCTGGGCGTCCAGCGCGCGGCGGACTTCGGCATGCGCCGCCTCGTCGAGCGGAAAACCGCTGACGAGCCAGGCGGAAAAGGCGTGGGCGATAGCGGGGCCGATCGCGAAGACGATGGCCAGGGCCTGCAGCGTGGCCGGGCTGTTGGCCGCCTTGGGATCGAAGCCGAGCCAGGACACGAGCGGTAGGGCGATCCCGACCGCGACGGCGGTCGCGGCCTTGCCGGCCAGACTGAATACCGAGAAGTACAGCCCGGTGCGGTCTTCGCCATGGTCGAGCCGGTGCTTGTCGGCGACGTCGGCGACGATCGCGCGGAGCATCAGATTGCCCGAGCCCTGGGCCAGTCCCTGCGCCAAGGTCAGCGCGAGCAGTAGGCCGAAGCGATCCGGGGTAACGAACAGCAGGCCCAGATTGATCGCCACCTGCACGATCTCGCCGGTCACCGCAGTACGATGCTTGCCCAGACGGTAGCCGATCTTGAGCCAGATCGGGCCGGCCAACACCCCGAACACGAACTGGAATAGGAACAATCCCGCTGCCCAGTCGGGCCGGTGCATGAAGAAACTGACATAAAAGACGATCAGCGAGGCGCGGATATTCTGGCCGAGCGTCACCGCGAAATCGGAGCCGAGTACGCGCAACAGCAACGGGTCGGCGAGCACGGTGCGGATCGCCTGGCCGATCGGCCGGCGCCGCACGGGCGCGAGGGTCAGCGGCTGCTCAGGGAAGGCAGTCAGCGTGAGCACGAGCCCGGGCAGGATCGTCGCCAGCACCAGCCCGCCCATCAGTGCGAGCTTCAACCGGCCGTCACCCGGCCGCCATTGATCGGCGATCGTCGGCAGGATCAGGGTCAGCAGCAGCGCCGACGCGGTCACCACGGTCTGGAATGTCGCGATCCGCGTCCGCTCGTGATAGCGGCCGGAAATCTCGCCCGACCAGGCGAGCAACGGGATCTGGATCGCGGTCCAGCCGAGATAGAAGAAGAACAGCGTCGCGGCGAGATAGGCGACCGACACCTGCCCCTGTGGAAAGAACAGGAACGCCGCCGCCAGCGCGAACAGCAGGCCGCCGCCAGCGATCCACGGGCGGCGTCGGCCAAAACGGGTGCGGGTGCGATCGCTGAGTGTACCGACCAACGGATCGAGCAGCGCGTCCCACAGCCGGCCGACCAGGAAGATCAGGCCGATCGCGCCGAGCGACAGACCGTGATCCTGGACATAGATGGGCGGCAGATAAACCGCGAGCGGCAGCCCGGCCGCCGCGACCGGCACCGCGACCGCCGACAAGGCGATCAGACGCCACGCGGCGGGACGGTCCGGACCGGCGTCATCGGTCGGGGCGGCGAAGTACAGGGGTCGGGGCGGGAACAGGCTAGCCATGGTTCACCTCACAATTTGATGCGGAGCGTGGCGCCGACCGTCCGGGGATCACCGAGCAATGCCGTGATCACGCCGGTATTGGCGGGAGCAAGTGTCTGGAAATATTTGGTATTGGTGAGATTGCGGGCCCAAACCGAAAGGTCCCAGCGGCCGCTTTCCGGCCGCACCCCGATCCGCGCGTTGAGCACGCCGTAACCAGGCACCTGAGCGTAGCGCGAATTGGTCGACGAGGTATTCAGTGACGAGCGGTGCGCGAAATCGGCATGGCCGTAAACCTGAAGCGCCTGGCCGGCGATGCGGCCGACCGGTTGGGCAATATCGGCGCCCAGCGTGTAGGTGAACTTGGGAACGCCGGCGAGCGGCTTGCCGCTCAGATTCTGGATCGATCCCAGGTCGAGCCGCTCGGGCGCCTGCGGCGCGTTGGGATACTCCACATAGACGGCGTCGGTATAGGACGCCGAAGCATTAAGGCCGACGAGGCGGGTCGGGGTGAAGCTGAGATCGGCTTCGGCGCCGCGCGACCGGACGCTGGGAATGTTGGAGATATATTGGCGGTAGGTAAGGCCGCCCGGCGCCTGCTCGGTGATCGCGGTCTGGTAATCGGATATGTCGGTCCAGAATGCGGCAAGGTTCGCGGTCAGCCGTTTGTCGAGTGCTTGCGCCTTCAGCCCGACTTCATAGGCATTGACCCGCTCGGGTCGCACGTCGGGGGTGACGCCGGCCGGCAGCGACGTGAGATTGAGGCCGCCGGACTTCGATCCGCGCGAATAGGTGGCGTAGATCAGCGCGTCGGGCGCGATCTTGTACGACACGTTGGCGAGTAGCGAGAGGCTGTCGTCGGTGAAGCTGGTCGAATAGGAAGTGATCGGGTTGAACTGGTTGCGGATCGCGATCACCGCGGCACCGGCCGCCGGAGGCAGGGTCGCGGGATCGGTGCCCGCGACCCAGAACTGGTTGTATGCACCCTCTTTCTTCTCGTGAGTGTAGCGTAACCCCAGCGTGAGCTTGAGGCGGCTGGTCGCGTTCCACGTCGCCTGACCGAACAAGGCACCGCTATGAGTCGTCGGCGTCGAGGTCGAATCCGCCTCGAACCCGTTGAGCGCGGCATTGGCGACCACAGCGCTAGTGGTTGGGAGGTACCAATTGGGCGCCGCCGACCCGTAAGCGACTGCGCCATTGCCCCTGATGATCTGCCAGAAATAATAAGCGCCGATCACGTAATCGATGCGGTTGTCGCCCTTCGACGCCAGCCGCACTTCCTGGCTGAATTGACGCTGGTGATTGGTTTGCTGCGACTTCGTCACGACCGGCAGGCCGGTGGCGTCGCCATCGTTGGCCGGATCCCAATCCCACCAGCGATAGGCCGTGATCGAAGTCAGGGCAGCCCGGCCGAGATCCCAGTCGACCTGTCCCGATGCGCCATAGCTCTTCATGTTGGCCTGGTAAGGGCTGTCGGAATCGCCGAGCCGCGCGAAGGGCGTGAAGGGCAGGGGCGTGTAGCCGGCCCGGCTGGTGCGATTGAGGAAATTGTTGGCGATCGGCGTACCGTCGTCATAGGTCCCGAAGAAGCCCGACAGAACCTGCAGGACATGGTGCTGCTTCTGGTGCGAATAATCGCCGATCAGCTTGATCGAAAGGCGGTTGCTCGGAGTGATCAGCAGCTGCCCGCGCAAGCTGAAATTATAGTAATTGGCCGAATCGCTGCCGTCATGGACGTTGGTCAGGAAGCCGTCGCGCCTCGTGTCGGCGATGCTCAGCCGCGCCGCGACGACATCGCGGATCAGCGCGCCCGAGGCAGAGGCGCGGAGCTGGCGATAGCCATAGTCGCCGAATGACGCCTCGGCCGACAGTTCGGGATCGAAGCTAGGCGCGCGCGTGGTGATGTTGATCGCGCCCGCGGTCGTGTTCTTGCCGAACAGCGTTCCCTGGGGGCCGCGCAACACTTCGACTTGCTGCAGATCGACGAGGTCGAATTGCGACTGGCCGACGCGGCCGTAATAGACATTATCGATATAGATGCCGACGCCGCTCTCCAGCCCGTCATTGGTCAGCGCGACGTTCGACCCGAGCCCGCGGATGTTCACATTGGTGTTGCGTGGGTTGAAGCTGAACACCTGGAGGCTGGGGACCAGCTGCTGAATCTGCGCCAGCGAATAATTACCGGTCGCGGCCAGCGCCTTGTCGTCGACCACGCTGAGCGCGATCGGCACGTCCTGTGCGCTTTCGGCCCGGCGGCGCGCGGTGACGACGATGTCGCCGCCGCCTTCCGGATCGGCATCGGCCGCTGTGCTGGGGGCTGCGCTGGCCGTATTTACCGGTGCCGCCTTCTCGTCGGCGAACGCAAGCGTCGGAAGGGCGGACGTCATTGCCGTCAGGCTGAGGGTCGTCAGGAAAAAATGCTTGTTCATCAGGCGAAAGGGTCCCCTTTGCCGCAGGCAGGCGCCTCCGGCCGCACCCTCGCAGGGCACGTGTGTTCGATGGAATTCGGGCGTGCGCCGCCGGCGATGCCGGTCGGCGTGATCGTCAGGCGATCAGGAGCAGTCGATCAGCCGATCGGACAATTGGAGTCATGACATCGCATCGTTTCATTCCCTTCACTCGGGGACGACGAAGCCGGGCGTCACGCAGCCCTGCATCGCGCTTTAGCCGTTAGTTACGCGGAGCAAGCTGCATCCCATCAAAAGCCGCGGGCCTGACGGTGGCTTGCGCCAGAGGGACGGCCATTTCCCTATCGATCCGTTATTCCCATCATTTAGATAGGAGATTAAACGGTCAATGTAGATGCGCTAGGTGGTGCTAAAGCTGGGGTTTGGCGGGCGGACGGTCATGAAGCATTGGGAGGCTCGGGACGAACGGGGCCAAGCCTTTCCATCAGAACTCGCGCGAGTTAGTCTCGACCGGCAACGCGAGGGGGCATCGCCATGAACCTGCTGACCCGGCACCTGACCGGCATTGCCGACTTCCAGGGTCGAGAAAATCGTCAGCCTTTCTGGCTGTGGATCCTGATCGTTTACATCGTCCAGTTCGTCGTCATGGCGATCGCGATGATCCCGCTCATGACGTCCTGGTTCGACCAGATGATGCCGGCGATGCAGCACGATCCGCATCGGTTCGACAACGACCCGCAGGTGATGGTTCAGCTGATGATGCCGATGATGCAGAACATGATCACGATGACTGTCGTGAGCGCCGTTCTGTTCTTCGTTCTGACGGCCGCGGCGGTTGTGCGCCGGCTGCACGACAGCGATCGCTCCGGCTGGTGGTCGACACCCTATTACGCCATGCAGATCGTCTCGCCGATTTTCATGGCGTCGTTCTTTCCGCGCTATTTTGCGATGATGGCGTCGATGACCAAGGCAAAGCCTGGCAGTCCGCCCGATATCGCCAATCCGGCATTCCAGCAGGCAATGCAGTCGATGACGCTGATGTCACTGGTCAACATACTCAGCTTCGCGATCCTGGTGATGATGATCGTCTTTCTCGTCCTGCCGGGCACGGTCGGGCCCAACCGCTTCGGCGACGACCCGCTGCAGCCGCCTTTTCACTAGAGCTTCCCTTCGGGCGCGGCTGGCCCTACATCGCCCGGCCCATGGCCCGTCCAAAGCCCCTCACGTTCGACAAGCAGAAGATCGTCGCCGAGAACCGGCGCGCGCGATTCGATTATGCCATCGAGCAAACGTTCGAGGCGGGGATCGCGCTGACCGGGACCGAAGTGAAGAGCCTGCGCTCCGGCGAAGGGTCGATCGCCGAAAGCTATGCCGAAGTGTTGGCGGATGGCGGCGTCTGGCTGGTCAATTCGAACATCCCCGAATTCAGCCACGGCAACCGCTTCAACCACGAACCCAAGCGACCGCGTAAATTGCTGCTCAATGCGCGCGAGATCAACAAGCTGCACGGCGCGGTGGCGCGTGACGGCATGACGCTGGTGCCGCTCACCGTCTATTTCAACGCGCGGGGGCGCGCGAAGGTCGAACTGGCGCTGGCCAAAGGGCGCAAGGCGCACGACAAGCGCGAACATATCAAGGAACGCGAGTGGAAGCGCGAAGCCGGCCGCGTCCTCAGGGATCACGGTTGATGCCGACGATCGGCGAGCGGTTCCACGCCTGGGCTCACCGTAACTTGCCGACGCGCGACAGTTTCGAAAGCAGCCGCATTCTGCGCCCGGTCGCGCATCGCGTGCTAGCGCCCGAATTGTGGCGGTTCACCCGGCGGTCGGTGCCGCGCGGTGTCGCGCTCGGCATGGTGACCGGCGTTCTGTGCCCGGTGGCGCAAATCCCCCTCTCGGCGCTCTTCGCCTTGCCGATTCGCGCCAACATACCGGCCGCGGCGTTGACCACCTTCGTCACCAATCCCTTCACCACGCCGCCGCTCTGGGTCGTAGCCTATTGGCTCGGCAAGTTCGTGCTCGGGCTGGGGACCGATGTGCGGGCCGAAACCGCTGCGACGGTGGTAGTGGGCGATGGATGGATGCATTGGGCGATCGCCGAGGCGGGCCCGGCGACGCTGACCGGGCTTGTCCTGATCACCACGTTACTGGCGGTCACGGGCTATGCTGCAAGCGCGCTTGGTTGGCGCTGGTGGGTAGCGCGCAAATGGAAGCGCCGTCACGCCTGACGGGCGATTGACTAGGCGTATCACCGGCGTAGAACACGCCCCGTCAATCAAGGGGGAACGCGGCGGCTTCGGCTTGCCACGCGGGCGTCCGCTCCTCCGGTTCGCACAGGAAAGGACCCTCCCCAGATGAAACCCTTCGCGTTCGCACTTCTTGCGGCGACGGCGCTCGGCGCCGCGGCGCTGGCCCAGCAGACGGTGGCAGCACCGTCGGGCAAGCCGACCTTCGGCACGTTCGGCATGGACGAAGCTGGGATGGACAAGGCGGTCGCTCCCGGCGACAGCTTCTACACTTACGCCAACGGCATTTGGGCGAAGAACACGCCGATCCCGTCGGACAAATCGAATTACGGTGCGTTCAACTTGCTCGCCGACCTGTCCGAATCGCGAACCAAGGGCATTCTCGAGAAAGCCGCGGCGGACCCCAATTCGAAGATCGGCATCGCTTATGCGACCTTTCTCGACACCGGATCGATCGAGGCCAAGGGGCTGACCCCGATCAAACCATGGCTCGATCGCATCAAGTCGACCGACAAGGCCGGCTATGCCGCCTTGTTGGCGGAAGCGTCGATGGGCGGCGTCGGCGGACCGTTCGGTGCGGGCGTCGGCCAGGACGACAAGGCGCCCGAAACCTATATCGTCGGCCTGCGCCAGGGTGGTCTCGGGCTGCCCGACCGCGATTATTATAGCGATCCCAAATTCGCCGAGGCCAAGGCGGGATATCAGGCGCATATCGCCAAGATGCTGAGCTTGGCGGGCGAAGCGAATGCCGATGCCCGTGCCAAGGCGATCGTGGATCTGGAAACGCAGGTCGCCGCGGTCAGCTGGTCGCGGATCGACAGCCGCGATGCCAACAAGCGCTACAACAAGATGTCGGTTGCCGAACTCCAGGCGAAAGCACCGGGCTTCGACTTCCCGACCTATTTCAAGGGGATCGGGGCGCCGGTCGATACGCTGCTCGTGGCGCAGCCGTCGGCGATCACCGGGATCGTCAAGCTGGTCGCCGACGCGCCGATGACGGTGCTGCAGGATCAGCTCATCGCGCGCAGCCTCGACAATTATGCCGACGTGCTGCCCAAGGCGTTCGACGAGGAGAATTTCAACTTCTACGGCAAGACGCTGTCGGGCATCCCCGAGCAGGAAGCGCGCTGGAAGCGTGGCGTCTCGTTCACCACCGGCGCGATGGAAGACGACGTCTCCAAACTCTACGTCCAGCAATATTTCCCGCCCGCGACCAAGGCCGCCGCCGACCAGCTGGTCAAGAACATCATTGCCGCGATGAACGCGCGGATCGACAAGCTCGACTGGATGTCGGCCGAGACCAAGGTCAAGGCGCACGCCAAGCTGGCCGCCTTCCGGCCCAAGATCGGCTATCCGTCGCAATGGCACGATTACAGCGCGCTCAAGATCGTGAAGGGCGATGCGTTCGGCAACGAATGGCGCGCCAACGAATGGGGTCGCAAGGACAATATCGCGCATCTCGGCAAGCCGTTGCAGCGCTGGGAATGGGGCATGACCCCGATGGAAGTGAACGCTTATGCCAATTTCGGCATGGTCGAGATCGTCTTCCCCGCCGCGATCCTGCAGCCGCCCTTCTTCGATCCCAACGCCGACCCGGCGATCAATTACGGCGGGATCGGTGCGGTGATCGGCCACGAAATGAGCCACCATTTCGACGACCAGGGCGCCAAATACGACAAGACCGGCCAGCTCACCGATTGGTGGACGCCCGCCGACGTCGCGGCGTTCAAGACGCGGACCGACGCGCTGGCGGCCGAATATGACAAATACGAGCCGCTGCCGGGCCAGCATGTCCAGGGCAAGTTGACCCTGGGCGAGAATGTCGCCGATCTCGCCGGCCTGACGGTCGCCTATGACGCCTATCACAAGGCGCTCGGCAGCAAGACCGCGCCGATGATCAACGGCTATTCGGGCGACGAGCGCTTCTATCTCGGCTGGGCGCAGGTCTGGCGCCGCAGCTATCGCGAGCCCGAATTGCTCAAGCGTCTGCGCACCGATCCGCACGCGCCGTCGGAAGCGCGCGCGAGCATCGTCCGCAACATGGACCCGTGGTACGCCGCGTTCAAAGTCCAGCCCGGCCAGAAATTGTACCTCGCGCCGGCCGATCGCGTCCGCATCTGGTAGGGTGGCAGCCTTGATGATCGACGACGCCGTCGATGGGACTTCCCGTCGGCGGCGTTCGTTTCATCAGCGGGGGTTCATCGGTAGGCGAGCAATGCTGTTCTTTTGGCGCGGTTCGGCGCTTTCAACCCGCGAAACCTTGTTGTAGGCAAAAATTCATGGCTCATCGGCGTACCACCTTCATCCTTCTCGCTTGCGCGGCGACGTTGCTCGGCGCGCGCGTGTCGGCGTTCCAGTCGGGCGGGAACGAGACGCTGAGCGTCGATGCCGACCATCTCGAGATCCAGGACAAGGTGCAACGCGCGCTGGCGCAGGGCAACGTACGCGCCCGCCAGGGGGCGATGACGGTGACGTCCGACCGAGCCGAAGTTCTTTATTCGTCGAGCCTCGTGAGTTCGAGCGGTGCGCCGCCGGAAATCTCGCAGATCCGCGCGTCGGGCAATGTCGTGGTGACTCGGCCCGGGGAGAAGGCCACGGGCTCCTATGCGATCTACGATCTCAACAAGCGCATCATCACGATGATCGGCAATGTCGTGCTGAATCGCGGCGCCAACGTGGTTCGCGGCGGCCGGCTGGTGATCAACCTCAACAACAACGCGGCCTCGCTCGATTCCGGCGGGAAAGTCGGCACGAGCAAATCGGGTGGCCGGGTCACTGGCGTCTTCTCGGTTCCAAAGCGTAATACCGACGCTCCGGCGACGACTCCGACCACTCCCGACAACAAATAGCATCGGCTGTGCGGCGGAGAAGCGCCTGCGCAGGTTGGGGATTCCCGACGATGCTTGACCTGCCTAGCCACCGCGCCACAAGGGGCTGATGGCTTCCCGACCCGTTCCGAACGATGCACGCGCGCCCGGTCAGCGCCAGGCCCTGATCGTCGCGGCGGCGTGCGGCGCGGGGGCGGCGCTGATCGCGCTGATGATCCTCCACAATTTCGCCATCGCGGGGGGATTCGCCGCAGCCATGCTGTTGCTGGTCGGCGCCGTTGTCGTCTGGTCGCGGTTCGCGCCGGCGGCATCGGACACGCCCGGAGAGACCGATTGGAGCGTGGCACGTGCGCTGGCGGCGGCAAGCGACGACGCGATCGCCGTGACCGATCGGGCAGGGCGGCTGATTTGTGCCAATGAGCGCTATCGCGCCCGCTTTGGCGGCTATCCGACGCCGCCCGGCCTGCCGCTTGACGACAATGGCCCCGGCGAACTGGCGGCGGCGGGACGCATCGCGTGGCGCGACGGATCGGCCGAGCTCGACCGTATCACAACGCGCGGAGCGCCGCTTGCGGTCGCGATCGAGCGCGCCGGCGAGAGCGAGGACATGCTGGTCTGGCGCTTCCATGAGGCGCAGGGGCTCGATCTCGCGACCAACGTGCAGTCGATCATCGCTGGACCGACGGGCGACCGGCTGGCTGCGGCCGGCATCATGGCGGCGCTGATCTCGCCCGACGGCCGCTTGCTCGCCGCCAATCGCGTGTTGCGTGAACGCGCGATGGGGCATGAGGAAAGCGTGGTGGTCGGCCGCGACTTTGCCCGTTTCCTGATCGCCGACGACAAAGGCCAGGTGCGGTTCGAGCGTGAAGGCCCGCGTGGCGCGCCGCTCCGCATCCTGCAGATCCCGTTCCTGGATGGCGAAGATGCGCCAATCCTGGTCGTGTTGCTCGACGAGGAGGAGCATGGCCAGCCCGCGATCGGCGGATCGGCCGCGGCGCATGTCAAAAGCCTGATCTCGCTGCTCCCGGTCGGGCTCGCCTTAGTCGACCGCGATGGGCGCTTCGTCCAGATGAACGACCCGTTCGTCCGCGCGGCACAAGTCGATCAGGGACAGCCGCCGCTTTATCCCGGCGACCTGGTGGTGCGCGAGGACAAGGCGGCGGTCGCCGACGCGATCCGCCGTTTCGCCAATGGCGCGACCCATTCGATGGACATGGCGATCCGGCTAAAGGATCATCCTGACGAACCGGTGGCGCTGACCATTGCCGGCGCGCGCGGGTTGGGCGACGCCGCGGTGCTGCTGAGCCTCAAGGACAATGGCGAAGAGACTCGCCTCAAGCGTGAAGTCGCGCAGGCGACAAAGATGCAAGCGGTCGGCCAGCTCGCCGGCGGCGTCGCGCACGATTTCAACAACATCCTGACCGCGATCATCGGTCATTGCGACCTGATGCTGATGCGCCATTCGCCGGGCGACAGCGATTATGACGACATCCAGCAGATCAAGGCGAACTCGAACCGCGCCGCCAGCCTGACGCGCCAATTGCTCGCCTTTTCGCGCCAGCAAACGTTGCGGCCGCAAGTGCTGCAGCTGCCCGATGTGATCTCGGAAGTATCGCAATTGCTCAAGCGTCTGCTCGGCGAGACGGTGAAGCTCGAGGTGCGGCACGGCCGCAATCTCGGCGCGGTGCGCGCCGACCCGGGCCAGCTCGAGCAGGTCGTGGTCAATTTGGCGGTCAACGCGCGTGACGCGATGCTGGCCAAGGACCCGAATGGCGGCGGCACGCTGACGATCATGTCGCGCGCGGTGAGCGCCGCGGAGGTTCGCAAGATGGGGTCGGATATCCTGCCGGTGGCCGATTATTCGGCGCTGGAGATGAGCGATACCGGCACCGGCATCCCGCCCGAGATCCTCGGCAAGATCTTCGAACCGTTCTTCACCACCAAGGAAATCGGCAAGGGGACAGGACTTGGCCTGTCGACCGTCTATGGCATCGTCAAGCAATCTGGTGGCTATATCTTCGCCGATTCCAAGCCGGGGCAGGGGTCGACCTTCTCGATCTATTTCCCCGTGCACGCCGCCGAGGCGCCGAAGATCGCCAAGGTCACGGCCAAGGAAAAGCCGGTAGATCTGTGGGGGACCGGTCTGATCCTGCTGGTCGAGGATGAGGATATGGTCCGCGCGGTCGCCGAGCGGGCGCTGACGCGCCAGGGCTATACCGTGCTGACCGCCGAGAATGGCGAAGCGGCGCTCGAATTGCTGGCACGCGGTGAAAAGCCCGATTTGCTGATTTCGGACGTCGTGATGCCGTCGATGGATGGACCGACGATGGTGCGCCACGCCCGCGAACGTTATCCCGACCTGCCGATCCTGTTCATGTCGGGCTATGCCGAGGAACAGCTCAGGAAGTCGATCGACCTCGACAATGTCGCGTTCCTGCCCAAGCCCTTTTCGGTGCAACAGCTCGCCGAAGCGGCGCGCGACATGCTGACGTCGCCCGCGGTGGAGCAATGATCAGCCGTCACTCGAAGAATCGGGATCATCGCGCGAGATCGGTGCACGAATTGTTTCGTTGCGGTGTGCCGGGCATGGCGTCCGCCAAGGGCGAAGACTAAGGGAGGGCATGGCGTCGCTGCAGCGTATCCTTATCGTCGAGGACGAACCCCTGATCGCCATGATGCTCGAGGATTTCCTCGAAGCGCTGAACAAGACGCACGTCGCGACTTGTGACAGTGTGACGTCCGCGCTCGCGGCGATCGACAACGAACATCCCGATGCCGCGATTCTGGACGTCAATCTATCGGGCGGCGAGAAGAGCTGGCCCGTCGCCGATGCGCTGGCGGCTCGCAACATTCCCTTCATCCTGTCGACCGGCGGCGGGGAAGACACGCCAGCCCATGCCGCCCGTCCGCGGCTGGTGAAACCCTATACGATGGAAAACGTCGCCAAGGCGCTTGCGGAACTCTGACGGCGATGGTCGCGCGCTCGGCTATCGTCGATCAAGCGATCCGGTCAGGCATTTCCGCCGCGTCGGCATCGAGCGAGGCCTGCGGTGCGACCGCTTCCCAGGGGAAAACGAACCAGTCTTTGCGCTCATCGCGGTCGATCACCTCGGCGCGATAGTCGACCTGCTCGCGTGACCTCTTATTGTCGAGCAGAGTGGCGAAGCGGACATGATCGCGTGCTGCGCCTGCGGTCGCCAGCGCTGCGCGCAGCTTGCCGATCGTCGCGCCCGAATCGTTGATGTCGTCGACGAACAGCAGCCGCTCGCCGTCGCGCGTGCGTGCCGCCAGTTTGATCAACGGCGCGTCTGAAAAATCCTCGACTCGCGACGAATGGTCGACCGACAGCATCGGCAAGCCCGTCGCGTGGCTGAGATAGACCGCCGGGGCCAGTCCGCCACGGCCAATCCCGATGATAAAGCTCGGGAGCCATCCGCTGTCGGCGATCTCGGCGGCGAGTATCTTCACTTGCGTCTCGAACGCGTCGTGCGGGATCGGAGTGAAGATGGGCATCAGCTGTGCTCCGCTACATAGGCATCGAGCGCCGCGGTATGGCGAGCGACATCGTCGTCGCTCAGGAACGACCCGAGAAAGGAATTGCGCGCCAAGGTCACCAACTCATCCTTGCCGAGCCCGCGCGCCGCCGCTGCTTGGCGATAATTCTCCCCGATATAGCCGCCGAAATAGGCAGGGTCGTCGGAATTGATCGTCGCGCGCAGTCCGAGATCGAGCATCCGGTCGATCGGATGGGCCTCCATCGAGGCGACGTTGCACAATTTGACATTGGATAGTGGGCAAACGGTCAGCGTCATCCCGGTGCGCGCCAGCCGCGTGGTCAGCACCGGGTCCTCCAGGCTACGATTGCCATGGTCGAGCCGGTCGATCGCGAGCAGGTCGAGCGCCTGATGGACATAATCGGGCGGCCCTTCCTCGCCGGCATGGGCGACAAGCTTCAGTCCCTTTTCACGCGCCGCCGCGAACGCCCGCGCGAACTTTTTGGGCGGGTGGCCTAGTTCGGACGAATCGAGCCCAACCCCGGCGATGCGATCGAGCCAGGGGTCGGCCTGGGCTAGCGTGTCGAACGCCGCTTCCTCGCTCAAATGCCGCAAGAAGCAGAGGATCAATTTCGACGTCAGGCCATGTCTGGCCTCCGCCTCCGCCATTCCCGCGAGCAATCCCTCGATCACGGTGCCGAAGGCGATGCCGCGGTCGGTGTGCGTCTGGGGATCGAAGAAGATTTCGGCATGAACCACGCCGTCCGCTGCGGCGCGATCGAAATAAGCGAGCGCGAGATCGCGGAAATCCGCTTCGGTGCGGAGCACATTGGCGCCGGCATAATAGATGTCGAGAAAGTCCTGCAGGTTGGAGAAGCTGTAAGCTGCGCGCACTTCCTCGATCGATTTGAACGGAATCTCGACCCCGTTGCGCTCGGCCAGCGCGAACATCAGCTCGGGTTCCAGGCTGCCTTCGATGTGGAGGTGGAGCTCTGCCTTGGGCAGGCGGGCGATAAAGGCGTCGAGGTCGCTCTGCATGGGCAAACCATGAAGCGCGGCAGGGCCCCGGGCAAGAAATATCGGGAAAGCGCCGTTTCGGTGCGAAAAAAGTTCTTGTTCCGCTATTGTTCCATGAGAACAAATGAGATACATGCTCTCCAACACGATTGAACGCCGACACTAACCCGGCTAGCGCGGAGGCCTTCTCAATGGCAGCTTCTTTGAAAGTTATCGACGGCATGGCATCGCAAAATTCCGACCGGCAAAAGGCACTCGAAGCTGCTTTGGCCCAGATCGATCGCGCGTTCGGCAAGGGCTCGGCGATGCGGCTGGGGTCGAAAGAGGCGATGCAGGTCGAATCGATCTCGACCGGCAGCCTCGGTCTCGACATCGCGCTTGGTGTCGGCGGCTTGCCGCGTGGCCGAGTGATTGAAGTGTACGGGCCGGAAAGCTCAGGCAAGACGACGCTCGCGCTCCACGTCATTGCCGAAGCACAGCGCGGTGGCGGCACCGCCGCGTTCGTCGATGCAGAACACGCGCTCGATCCGGTCTATGCAAAGAAACTGGGCGTCAATATCGACGAACTGATCGTCTCTCAGCCCGATACCGGCGAGCAGGCGCTCGAAATCGTCGATACGCTGGTGCGGTCGAACGCAATCGACGTGCTGGTGGTCGACTCGGTTGCCGCCCTGGTGCCGCGCGCCGAAATCGAGGGTGAGATGGGCGACAGCCATGTCGGCCTCCAGGCCCGCTTGATGTCGCAGTCGCTGCGCAAGCTGACCGGATCGATTAGCCGCTCGCGCTGCATGGTGATCTTCATCAACCAGCTGCGCATGAAGATCGGCGTGATGTACGGCAATCCCGAGACGACGACGGGCGGCAATGCGCTGAAATTCTACGCGTCGGTCCGCCTCGATATCCGCCGAACCGGCCAGATCAAGGATCGTGACGATATCGTCGGCAACACCACCCGGGTGAAGGTCGTCAAGAACAAGGTCGCGCCGCCGTTCAAGCAAGTCGAATTCGACATCATGTATGGCGAGGGCATTTCCAAGATCGGCGAGATTCTCGATCTCGGCGTCAAAGCCGGTCTGGTCGAAAAGTCGGGTGCCTGGTTCAGTTACGACTCGATCCGCATCGGCCAGGGTCGCGAGAACTCCAAGAATTATCTCAAGGAGAATCCCGACGTCGCTGAGCGGCTCGAACGCGCCATCCGCAGCCGTACTGCCGAGGTTGCCGAAGAGATGATGGTAGGCGGCCTGGACGACGGCGCCGACGACGACCTCTGACCCCTTTTTTCGAGGCGGTGCGAAAAATTTTGTTGCGATGCAACCAATCCGCATTCGCCTCGTTACCGGCACAACCCCAGCGGCGATCCCCCCTCCGCCGCAACTCCCGGAAAGGCCCGCCCGCGTCGGCGGGCCTTTCATATTTCGGGGATCCGCTAGCCGATAATATTGGGCTCGCGATCTCCGAGGTGCATAGAACGCCGCGGATGGTCGATCGCGTCGGTAGGCGGAGATCAAAAACGGGAGGATCGAATGACATTGGCGTATGACTGGGCGGGCCGCGTCGGCGACACCTGGGCGGACGAATGGCGCCGCACCGATTTGAGCTTCGCCAATTTGTCGCCTCATCTGGATGCCGCGATTCTTGACGCCGCGCCGGAGACCGGTATCGCGGTCGATATTGGCTGCGGCGCGGGTGGTACGGCGATCGCGCTGGCAGCTGCTCGCCCCGCTCTATCGGTGCTCGGAATCGATCTTTCCCGAAATCTTGTCGAGACCGCGCGGGAGCGGGGCGCCGCTTATCCCAACCTCCGCTTCGAGGTCGGAGACGCAAGCGAGCTGGGTGGCATCACCGCCGACCTTCTGTTTTCGCGCCATGGCGTCATGTTCTTCGCCGACCCCGTCGCCGCTTTCACCAGATTACGGCATGCGGCGACGAGCGACGCGCATCTCGTCTTTTCCTGCTTTCGCGACGTGACGCTCAATCCATGGGCGATCGAAACCGGTACAGCGGTCACCGGCGCGGTGCCGCAAAAGCCCGGAACGTCGCCAGGGCCTTTCGCCTTCGCGGACGCCGATCATGTCCGCTCTATCCTGGCGGCAAGCGGTTGGGCGGGCGATGCGCAGCCGGTCGACTATTCCTATCGGGCGGGCGAGGGGCCGCATGCGGTCGACGAGGCACTCGCCTTTTTCAGCCGGATCGGACCCGCGGCAGCACAGCTTCGCGACCTCGATGGCGCGGCTCGGGAAGCCGGTCTCGAGCGGTTGCGCGATGCGCTGGCGAGCCGCCTCCGCAACGATATGGTGGATTTCCCGGCCTCGGCATGGATATGGTCGTGCCGGCCCGCTTGAGAATTTCATAAACCGGCCCGGGGGAGGAACATCGTGACGCTGATCGTCCATCACCTCAACAATTCGCGGTCGCAACGAATTCTGTGGATGCTCGAGGAGCTCGGGCTACCATACGAGATCAAATATTATCAGCGCGATGCGAAGACGATGCTGGCGCCGCCGGCGCTGCGCAAGGTGCATCCGCTCGGCAAGTCGCCGGTGCTGGAGGATGACGGCTGGATGATCGTCGAAACGGGAGCGATCTGCGAATATCTGGTCGAGAAAGGCGACGGCCGGCTCGGGCCGCCCGCGCATCGCGACAATGTGCTGCGCTATCGCCAGTTCCTGCATTATGCAGAAGGGTCGATGATGCCGCCGTTGCTGGTTATGCTCGTGGTCAATCGTATCCCGTTGATGGGCAAGATCGCGGCCAAGCGCATCCAGCCGATGATCGACGTCCATCTCGATTATGTCGAAAGCGAATTGGCGCAGCGCCCCTGGTTCGCCGGCGACGAGATGACCGCCGCCGACATCATGATGAGCTTCCCGCTCGAAGCGGCGCGAAGCCGGGCAGGGCTGGGCTCATCACGCCCGGCGACGATCGCCTGGCTCGACAAATTGCACGCCCGTCCCGCCTATCAGACCGCGCTCGAAAAGGGCGGCCCCTACGCTTACGCCTGAGTGCTTAACGCTCTCCGGTCAGCCCATGGCTGGGCGCATGCGGCGGTTCGATCTCGGCGGGCGCTGCGGGCTCGAGCGCGCCTTCCCAGCGCGCAACCACGCTCGCCGCGACGGCATTGCCGACGACGTTGGTTGCCGACCGTCCCATGTCGAGGAAGTGATCGACCGCGAGCACCAGCAATATCCCCGCTTCTGGCAGTTTGAACTGGTTCAGCGTCGCGGCGATCACCACCAGGCTGGCGCGCGGAACGCCAGCAATCCCCTTGGAGGTGATCATCAACGTCAGCAGCATGAAGATTTGCGTGCCGAGGTCGAGGTGAATGCCATAGGCCTGCGCGATGAACAGCGAGGCGAAGGTCATGTACATCATCGAGCCATCGAGATTGAACGAATAGCCCAAGGGCAGCACGAAGCTCGAAATCCGCGACGGTACGCCGAACCGGTCGAGCGCCTCCAGCGTTCGCGGGAAGGCGGCTTCGGATGATGCTGCGGAGAACGCGACCAGCACCGGCTCGCGTATATAACGGAACAGCGATACGGAGCGGCGCCCGACGAACAACCAGGCGAGCAGGCCCAGCATGATCCAGAGCAAGGCCAGGCCGATATAGACGCACAGCATGAAGTAACCGAGCTTACCGATCACGTCGGGCCCGCGCTCGACCAACGCATTGGCCACCGCCGCGAACACCGCGAGGGGTGCGAGACGCATCACATAATCGGTGATCTGCAGCATGACCTTGGTCAGCGCTTCGGCCGCCTTGACCAGCGGCGCGGCGCGCTCGCCCACCGCAGTGATCGCGACGCCGAAGAATACCGAGAATATCACGATCTGAAGGATATCGTTCTGCGCCATCGCATCGATGATCGAGCTGGGGAAGATGTGCCCGATGATCTGGATCGGATCGAACTTGCTCTTGTCGATATCGGTCGCGGCGTTGATCGCCGGCAAGGGCATGTTGAGCCCGGCGCCTGGTTGCAGGATATGAACCAGGATCAGACCGAGCGTGAGCGACAACAGGCTGGCGCAGACGAACCAGCCGAGCGATTTCAATCCCACGCGGCCAAGCGCTCCGGTGTCGCCCATATGCGCGATCCCGACCACCAGGGTGCCGAACACCAAAGGTGCGATGATCATCTTGATCAGCTTGAGGAAGATCGTGGTGATCAGGCCCAGCCATTTGGCGATGGTCGCCAGCGCGGCGGCTTGATCCGGCGTCGGATGGCTGCCCCCGAATGCGGCATTGGTGACCCAACCGACGATCAGCCCCAGCACCAGGGCGATCAGGATGTAGGTCGTCAGGCGCTTGGCCAAAATTACTCTCCCCATTTTGGTGATGCAGGGAAAGGGGATTGCGAGGCCGCGGTCAAGAACCCTATCGTTCCGGTCATGCCCAATTCCCGTTTTTCACCTGGCCGCCGCGCGGTCCTCGCTGCGGCTGCCGCCGCTCCGTTCGCCATCTCTGGCGCGGCCCGCGCCGCCGCGCCCGATCTGTCCGATTTGCAGGATATGACGACGGGTGCGATCGCGATTGACGCCGAAGAGCGCCGTCGCCGGCTCGATCGCGCCCAGGCGCTGATGAAACAGCACAATATCGGCGCGGTGCTGATCGAGCCGGGATCGTCCTTGCTCTATTTCACCGGCATTCGCTGGGGCCGCAGCGAACGTGCCTTGCTCGCGGTGCTGCCGGTCGAGGGCGAGCCGTGCATCGTCTCGCCCTATTTCGAGGAACCTCGGATGCGCGAGACGCTTGCCATCCCCGCCGAGGTGCGCGTGTGGCAGGAAGACGAAGACCCGCTCAAGGTCGTCGCCGGCTTCCTCAAGGATCGCAAGCTGGCCGCACGTCCGGTGGGGATCGAGGAAACTGTCCGCTTCTTCATCCCCGACATGCTTGCGCATGCGATGCCGGGGGCAAAGATCGTGTCAGCCAATCCGGTCGTGCGCGGCTGCCGCATGATCAAGACGCCCGCCGAACTCGCGCTGATGCAACTCGCCACCGACGTGACGATCGCTGCCTATCGCTGGACCTGGAAACGGGTCGAAAAAGGCATGACCGGACGCGACATCGGCACGATCATGGATGCCGCGACGCGGAAGCTCGGCGGCAGTCCGGAATTCAGCCTGGTGCTGATCGGCGAGGCGGCCGCCTATCCGCATGGCACACAGGCGGTGCATAAGGTCGATGACGGTCAGATCGTGCTGATGGATTGCGGCTGCACCGTGCAGGGCTATCAGTCCGACGTCTCCCGCACCTTCGTCTACGGCGCCGCCAGCAAGGAGCAGCGAATGGTCTGGGACCAGGTGCATCAGGGGCAGCAAACCGCGCTCGCCGCCGCCAGGCTCGGCGTCCCGGCGGGCAGCGTCGATGAAGCGATCCGCAAGCTCTATGAGAGTTTCGGCTATGGCCCCGGCTACAAGCTTCCAGGGTGTTCGCATCGCACCGGACACGGCATCGGGCTCGACGGACACGAGCCGGTCAATCTGGTGCGCGGCGAAACGACCAAGTTGGCGCCGGGCATGTGCTTTTCCAACGAGCCCGGCATCTACATTCCGGGCAAGTTCGGGGTGCGACTGGAGGATTGCTTCCACATGACCGAGACCGGGCCGAAATGGTTCAGCGAGCCGCCTGTCTCGATCGACGCGCCGTTCCGCTGATCATACGGGCGGCCGCTGGCGCTCAGCTAAATCCCCTCTCCCGCGTGCGGGAGAGGGCTTGCTCAACCGCAGGTGAAGCTTTTCACCCGGTTCCGCTCGTCGACATTCACGTTTAGACGGCCGTTCAAATATTCCATCGTCACGATCTGACCGGGTTTGAGCACGCGCACGACCGAGGCGCCCGCACGGCGCTTGGCGCGGTTGACCAAGGACGGCGTGGCGACAGCGCCGATCAGATTTTCCAGACCCTTGGCCGAACATTCGCCGGTCGGTACACCCGGCAGCGGCGCGACCGGTGCACAAGAAGCCACGGCGAACATGGTGAGGGTAAAGGCGACGATCAGGACCTTCTTCATTGCGCATCCTCCGTGCGGGTCATGCGAAGCTTGCCGTTCTTGACCGCGAACGCCAACCGCCCTTCGACGAGGTCGAGCGCGTCGCGGCCGAACTGATCGAAACGCCAGCCGGTCAGGATCGACAGCCCGTCGCGTTGTCCCGCGGCCAGTGCCTCGAGATCCTCCGACCGCGCCAGCAGGCGCGACGCGACATCGATATCGCGCGAGCGGATCTTGAGCAGCAGCTTGAGCAGATCGGCGACCAGCGCGCCATCCTTACCCAAACCCGGCTTGCGGTCGTCGCGCGGCGGCATCTCGGCATTGGTCATCGGCTTGGCGTCGTCGAGCGCGGCCATCAGCCGCGCCCCGATGTCGTTCCCGGCCCAGGTCGCGGATAGACCACGCACGCGCGCCAGATCGGCTTGTTTGCGCGGAGGATGGCTGGCGATGTCGGCGAGTGTCTCATCCTTGACGATGCGCCCGCGCGGCAGGTTCTTGCCTCGCGCCTCCATCTCGCGCCAACGCGCCAGCGCCTTCAGGCGGCCGAGTACATCGGGCTTGCGGCCGGCGATACGCACGCGCTTCCAGGCGAGATCGGGATCGTTGGCATAATTGGCCGGATCGGCCAGCCGCTCCATTTCCTGGTCGAGCCAGGCGCCGCGCCCGGTCTTGCGCAATTTGTCGAGCATCCGCGGGAAAATCTCCGCCAGATGCGTCACGTCCGCGATCGCATAGACGATCTGGCGCTCCTCGAGCGGGCGGCGCGCCCAGTCGGTGAACCGCGCGCCCTTGTCGACCTGGATGCCCAGCCAGCTGTCGACCAGGTTGGAATAGCCGATCTGCTCGCCTTGCCCGAGCGCCATCGCCGCGATCTGCGTGTCGAATAGCGGGTGCGGGGTCTTGGCCGTCAGATTGTAGATGATTTCGATATCCTGCCCACCGGCATGGAACACCTTGAGCACATCTTCATTGTCGACCAGCAGGTCGAGCAAGGGCTTGAGGTCGATGCCCGGGGTCATCGGGTCGATCGCCGCCGCCTCGTTGGTATCGGCGATCTGGATCAGGCAAAGCTCCGGCCAGAACGTGCTTTCGCGCATGAACTCGGTGTCGACGCAGACGAAGTTCGATTGGGAGAGCCGCGCGCAAAGATTAGCGAGGGCGGCGTTGTCCTCGATCAGGCCATGGATATGCATCTTGACCCCATAGCGAGGCGCGCGCGCTTGACAAAGGCCTGTGTGAAGGGAATGCGCGCGGCTTTCCATCAACCGTCATCCCAGCGAGTGCTGGGATCTCGCGCCACAACCGTTTCGCTCGTGGCCTGAGACCCCAGCCTTTGCTGGGGCGACGTAGTCAGAGATTAGCCATGCACGCCTATCGTACGCACACTTGCGCCGCACTGACTGCCGCCAATGTCGGCCAGGACGTCCGCCTGTCCGGCTGGGTGCACCGCAAGCGCGACCATGGCGGCGTGCTGTTCGTCGACCTGCGCGACCATTACGGCATCACCCAGGTGGTTGCCGACAGCGATTCGCCGGCCCTGCCGATCCTGGAAGGGTTGCGTGCGGAATCGGTCGTGACGATCGACGGCGTCGTCAAGGCGCGCGCCGAGGGCACCGCCAATCCGAACCTCGCGACTGGCGAGATCGAGGTGTTCGCGCGCGCCGTGACCGTCCAGTCGGCTGCCGCGGAACTGCCGATGCCGGTCGCCGGCGAGGCCGATTATCCCGAGGACATCCGCCTCCGCTATCGTTTCCTCGATTTGCGTCGCGAGCGGCTGCACAACAACATCGTGCTGCGCTCGAACGTGATTTCGAGCCTGCGCCGCCGGATGATCGATCAGGGCTTCACCGAATTCCAGACCCCGATCCTCACCGCATCGAGCCCAGAGGGTGCACGCGACTATCTGGTCCCGAGCCGCGTCCATCCGGGCAAGTTCTACGCGCTCCCCCAGGCGCCGCAGATGTTTAAGCAGCTGCTGATGGTCGCGGGCTTCGACCGCTATTTCCAGATCGCGCCCTGCTTCCGCGACGAGGATGCCCGCGCCGACCGCAGCCCGGGCGAATTCTACCAGCTCGATTTCGAGATGAGCTACGTCACCCAGGACGATGTGTTCGCCGCGATCGAGCCGGTCTTGCATGGCGTGTTCGAGGAATTCGCCAACTGGCAGGGCAAGGGCCGCAGCGTCAGCCCGCTGCCGTTCAAGCGCATCCCCTACAAGGAATCGATGCTCAAATACGGCAACGACAAGCCCGATTTGCGCAACCCGATCCTGATCACCGACGTATCCGAGCTGTTCAAGGGTTCGGGCTTCGGCCGCTTCGCCTCGATCGTCGAGGCGGGCGATGTGGTTCGTGCAATTCCGGCGCCGGGGACGGCGGAAAAGAGCCGCAAGTTCTTCGACGATATGAATTCCTGGGCGCAGTCGGAAGGCTTTGCCGGGCTCGGTTATGCGACGCGCAAAGCCGGCGTGTTCGGCGGGCCGATCGCCAACAACCATGGCGAGGAAGGCATGGCCAAGATTGCCGAGGCGCTTGGTCTCGGCCCCGACGACGGCGTGTTCTTCGCCGCCGGCAAGGAAGCGCAGGCGGCCAAGCTCGCTGGTCTCGCGCGCACCCGCGTCGCCGAACAGCTCGACCTGATCGACGACAAGAGGTTCGAATTCTGCTGGATCGTCGACTTCCCGATGTTCGAATATGACGAGGACGCCAAGAAGGTCGACTTCAGCCACAACCCGTTCTCGATGCCGCAGGGCGAGCTGGAAGCGCTGGAGACCAAGGATCCGCTCGATATCCTGGCCTTCCAGTACGATATCGTCTGCAACGGCGTGGAGCTCTCGTCGGGCGCGATCCGGAACCATCGGCCGGAAATCATGTACAAAGCGTTCGAGATCGCCGGCTATAGCCAGCAGGACGTCGACACCAATTTCGCCGGCATGATCAACGCGTTCAAGTTCGGCGCACCGCCCCACGGGGGATCGGCACCGGGTGTCGACCGCATCGTCATGCTGTTGGCCGACGAGCCCAATATCCGCGAGGTCATCGTCTTCCCGATGACCCAGAAGGCCGAGGATCTGATGATGGGCGCGCCCAACTTCGCCACCGCGAAGCAGCTGCGCGAACTCAACATCCGTCTGGTCGATCAGCCGAACGCCAGCAAGGCCTCGCCGGTCACCGAGGCTGTGGATCCAGCCGCGGGCTGAGCGCGCGGCAACCCAGCGTTTCCGATCGCTTGCTTTCCGCGCCGGCGTCCGTCTCCTAGGATCACGCCCGGATAGACGGAGATCGGACGATGAAGATCGCGATATTGGGAGCGACGGGCAGGGCGGGATCGGAGATCGCCGCGGAACTCGCGCGTCGTGGTCATGATGTGCTGGCGATTTCCCGGAAACCGGGCCCGGCTGCCGATCACATCACGCCGTTGGCGCTCGATGCGAGCGATGCGACTGCCTTGACCGCCGCATTGCGGGGCCAGGATGCCGTCGTCAGCGCGATGCGTTTCGCCGATACCGACGCGCAGGCGCTGATTGCCGCCATCGCGGAGTCAGGCGTTCCCCACCTTCTCGTCGTAGGCGGCGCGGCCAGCCTGAAGACCGGCGACGGCAAGCGCTTGTTCGACTCGCCGCATTTCCCCGATGCCTATCGTGCCGAGGCCGGCGCGGGGATCGCGTTCCTCGATGCGCTGAAGGCCAGCGATGGGCCCGATTGGACGTTTCTCTCTCCAGCCATGGTGTTCGACACCGGTCCGCGGACCGGGACGTACCGCACCGGCAAGGACGATCTGCTGACCGACAAGGACGGCAACAGCTTCATCAGCTTCGCCGATTATGCGATCGCCATGGCCGACGAGATCGAGACGCCCCGGCATCATCGCGAACGCTTCGCCGTCGCATCCTGAACGCCGCTCGACGGAGGCGGTCCGGCGGGGTTAGAACGGCCGCATGACGATCGACCTCAAGGATTTCGAGAAAGGTGAGAAGTACGTCGGCGATTATGCCGACGATCTCGCCAAGGTGCAGAAGCGGCTGGCGCATATCCAGGTCGCGCACATCCTGCACAAGCGGCGTGCGGTCGTGCTGTTCGAGGGTTGGGATGCCGCCGGCAAGGGCGGCATCATCCAGCGCCTGACCGCCGAATGGGATCCGCGCAATTTCGAGGTCTGGCCGATCAAGGCACCGACCGACATCGAACTCGCACACCATTTCCTGTGGCGCTTCTGGCAGCGCCTGCCGGCTAACGGTAACATCAACATATTCGACCGCTCCTGGTATGGCCGCGTGCTGGTCGAGCGGGTCGAGAAATATGCGACCGAGGCGCAATGGCGGCGCGGCTATGACGAGATCAACGAATTCGAAGCGCAGCAGAGCGACTCGGGTACCACGATCGTCAAACTGTTCATCCACGTCACCCAGGAGGAGCAGGACGATCGGCTGAAGGCGCGGCTCGAACACCCCTGGAAGCGGTGGAAGACGGGCGCAGAGGATTATCGCAACCGCGAAAAGCGCGACGATTATCTCGACGCGATGGCGGAGATGTTCCGGCGTACCGATACCCGCTGGGCGCCGTGGATCGCGATCGACGGCAACGACAAGCAGTCGGCGCGCATCGTCGCGCTCAACGCCATCGCCGACCGGCTGGAAGCGCACGTCCCGATGGACCCGCCGCCGCTCGACCCCGAACTGGAGAAACTCGCGCGCAAAGCCTTGGGGCTATGATCCCGCACGTCTTGGCTATCGCGGCGTCAACATTCAATCTCGCTTGGGCAGAGTTCAGCCGTGACGGAACCGTCGTTCAGGTCAATGAGCGGATCGAAATAAGGTTGGCCACGACTGACACGCCAAACCGGACGGAATATGAACTGGTCTACACCTTGGAAGAACCGCGTCGCCAAGCGAAATTTATAGCGACCAGTGTGACCTGCCCCGCGGTGCGGCCAGTCATTGCATCGATGAGGCTACTCAACATGCCGCGCTTGGCTCCTTACGGCATCGAAGGCGAAAACCGCGGCAGCATGCAGGATGGCACCTATTACAAACTTTCCGCGCCGACCGAGGATTCGGAGGGGCGGATCACGCTAACCGCAACTGAGGGCTCTCCGCTTGCGGCTTGGATCGACCATGCCTTCACTTCCTTGCGATCTTGCTGGCCAACCGCCGACTAAGGCGGGGGAACGTGAAGCGGTTCACTTTCTCGGTGCGGAAAGCTACCGTGTCGCCATGATCGACCGCATCTTTCTGAGCCATCCGCGCAGTGTCGGCGAATCGTACGCCGAACATGCCCGCGTGGCCTTTGGTTTCGGCATCCGCATGCTCGGCGGCGGGCTTGCCTGTATGGTCCACGCGATCGTGCCGGCATTCTTCACGCGAACCGGGAGCAATACCGTAAAGGCGCTCTATGGCCGCATGAAATCACGGCAGCCGGCCTATCAGCAGCGCCCGCCGGCCTTCACCGAACCCGATTGGCAGCTCGAATACGAGATCTGACATGATCCGCCACGTCGCCATTGTCGGCGCGGGCTTTTCGGGCACGTTGCAGGCGATTAACCTGCTGCGCCACGATGGTCCCAGCGCAACGCTGATCGAACGCGCGCCGGTGCCGGGCGAGGGCCTTGCCTATGGCGCTGCCTATCCCGGCCATGTGCTCAACGTGCGCGCGGCCAATATGAGTGCGCTACCCGACGATCCGGATCACTTCGTGCGCTGGCTCGCCGAGAATGGCGAGGGCGATGCGGGAGCGACGTTCGTCCAGCGCGTCACCTATGGCGCCTATCTGCGCGACCTGCTGGCAAAGGCGCTGGCAAGTTGCGGTGACAGGCTGAAGGTCGTCCATGGCGACGTCGTCGACGTGGCGCAATCAGGTGACGGCGCTCGCGTTTCGCTGGCGGACGGCGCGACGACCGAGGCCGACACCGCGGTGCTCGCCGTCGGCAATCTGCCGCCGCACGATCCGCCGGGCTTTGCCGATGCCGGCCTGTCGGACGAGCGTTACAAGAGCGATCCCTGGGATCGCAGCGTGCCGCTCGGGCTCAGCGACGACGATACCGTGCTGCTGATCGGCACCGGGCTGACCATGGTCGACATCGCACTGCTGCTCGATTCGAGCGGGTTCAAGGGGCGGATCGTCGCCCTGTCGCGGCGTGGGCTGGTGCCGCATCGCCACGATTCGCCTGGTCCGATGTTTCCGAGGATCGCCGAGCGCCCGGTCGCGGCGCCCTCCGAAATGGTCCGCATGGTTCGCGAGCGCGGCGACGCGATCGGATGGCGCAACGCGGTCGACGAATTGCGTCCTTATACACAGGCGATGTGGGCGAATGGTAGCGATGCCGATCGTGCGCGTTTCCTCCGCCACCTTCGCCCCTGGTGGGACGTGCACCGCCACCGCCTGGCGCCGAGCGTCGCCGATCGCCTGGCCGCGATGCAGGCGCGTGGGCAGTTGGAGATCGTCGCGGGGAAGACGATCGCCGCGGTCGAGGACGCAGGAGGCATCAGCGTGACCTGGCGTCGGCGCGGCAGCGATTCGCCGGAAACGCTCACCGCGCAGCGCATCATCAACTGCACCGGCCCGCAAGGCGACCTCACGCGCACGACCGAGCCATTGCTCTCGACTCTGCAACAGCGCGGCGTGATCAGGCCCGATCCCGCGCATCTCGGGCTCGATGTCGATTCGCGCGCGCAGACGATCGCTGCCGACGGCACCAGCAACGACTGGCTCTATGCGCTTGGCCCGATGACTCGGGGCGCCTTCTGGGAAATCGTCGCCGTGCCGGACATCAGGCAGCAGACCTGGAACCTCGCCCGGCGTCTGTCCAACGCGCAATGGGTCGGCTGGGAAGGATTATAGGAATGCTCAGTTCGCTGGCGGCGTGACCGTCCATTGTGTGGTGAAATCGGGATCCCTCACCACTTCGCCGGTCGCTCGAAGTCGGTATTCGCCCGGCGGTGCCGGCGTGAAGGCATTCAGGTCCGGCGGCAGGCGATAGGTTTCACCTGATCGCGTTCCCTCGAGTCGGAGCGTCACGCCTTTAACGGCGTCGACTTCGATCACCGTTCCGTAGAACTGGGATAATCGTGCCCCCTCGGGCGCCTCGACCGTGATACCGATCAATACCAGTGCACCATCCAGCAACGCCGCCCGCCGGGCGTCCCAAGCCGATTCGTCGTTCATGCCGGGGCGAAATTGCCGTCGTCGTCCATGACGTGGAGCACGCCGTCGGCGATGGCGAAATAGGCACCGCGCAGCTTGAGCGTGCCTGCCGCCTCGCGCTCGGGAATACAGGGGAAAGTCCGCAGGTTGCGCAACGATACGCGCACCGTTTCGAGTTCGAGCGCACGGGTCGCTTCGGGTCCGGTGCCGAATTCGGCGACGATGCGATCGCGCGCCTCGTCGAGCATGTCGACCCAGTGATCGATGAACCCGCCTTTGCCCGGGGCGGCGCCCTCGAATCGCTTGGACAGGGCCGCAGCGACACCGCCGCAGGAACCGTGGCCGAGCACGACGACTTCGGGCACCTCGAGCTGGGTCACCGCGAATTCGAGAGCGGCCGAGACGCCGTGACGCCCGCCGCCCAGTTCGAACGGCGGCACCAGATTGGCGATGTTGCGGACCGAAAAGATTTCCCCGGGCGAGGCATCGAAAATCTGTGCTGGATCGACCCGGCTGTCCGAGCAGGCGATGACCATCACGCGCGGGCTCTGTGCCTCGCGCAATTGGGCCCAGCGCTCGTGCTGGCGCGACCAGCCATTCTCACGAAAACGATGATATCCGGTGATGAGGTCTGCGAAGTCGGCCATGCGCCGCCTTTGCCAAGATGACGAGGGGGTGGCAAGCGCGGCTCCGGCTCGCTATCTGCGCGTGCATGAACGAGATCACTCCCGTCGCGCGCGAGCCGCGCCAGCGCAAGCCCGACTGGATCCGGGTCAAGGCACCGACCTCGGCCGGTTTCGCCGAGACGCGTGCGCTGATGCGCGCGAAAAGCCTGACCACGGTGTGCGAGGAAGCGGCCTGTCCCAATATCGGCGAATGCTGGTCGAAGAAGCACGCCACGGTGATGATCCTGGGCGATACGTGCACGCGCGCCTGTGCGTTCTGCAACGTCAAGACCGGCATGCCGCGCGCCGTCGATCCGATGGAGCCGCAGAACGTCGCCGATGCCGCGGCGCAGATGGGGTTGCAGCATATCGTGGTGACTTCGGTTGACCGCGACGATCTTCCTGATGGCGGCGCCAGGCAGTTCGTCCGGGTGATCGAGGCGATCCGCAAGGCCAATCCGACCACCACGATCGAGATACTGACCCCCGATTTCCGCAACAAGCACGAAGCGGCGGTCGAGGCGATCGTCGCGGCGCGTCCGGACGTCTACAACCACAATCTCGAAACCGTGCCGCGGCTCTACCCGACGATCCGCCCCGGCGCGCGTTACTATGCATCGCTGCGGCTGCTCGAGTCGGTCAAGAAGCTCGACCCGTCGATCTTCACCAAGTCGGGCGTCATGCTCGGGCTGGGCGAGGAGCGGCTCGAGGTTCACCAGGTGATGGACGACATGCGCTCGGCCGATGTCGATTTCCTGACGATGGGCCAGTATCTCCAGCCCACCCCGCGCCACACCAAGGTGATGGATTTCGTCACGCCCCAGGCGTTCGACGCTTATGCCGCGATCGCGCGCGCCAAGGGCTTCCTGCTGGTCGCCTCGTCGCCACTGACGCGGTCGAGCTATCATGCCGGAGACGATTTCGCGAAGATGAAGGCGGCACGCGACGCGAGACTCGCGCAGAGGGCCTGATGCCTCGCCATACCGAGACACGCTTCCTTCCCTATACGCCCGAACAGATGTTCGACCTGGTGGCCGATGTCGGGCGCTACGCGGAATTCCTGCCTTGGGTCAGCGCGGTCAGGCTGCGCAGCGACACGCCGACCGAGATTGTCGCGGACCTGATCGTCGGGTTCAAGGGATTGCGCGAGACCTTCACCTCCAAGGTGAGGATGGAGCGCCCGACCACGATCCATGTCGATTATATCGACGGGCCGCTCAAGCACCTGTCCAACGACTGGCATTTCCGCGCCGCACCGGGCGGATGCGAGGTCGATTTCGCAGTGGATTTCGCGTTCAGAAACCGCGTGTTCGAAATGCTCGCCGGCCAGGTCTTTTCGTCGGCGCTGACCCGCATGACCAGCGCGTTCGAGGCGCGCGCGGCGCAGCTTTACGGTGCGGGTACGTCCGATCCGCGCGGCATCAGCAATTCGAGTGCGACCAGCGCCGCCTGAAGCCTGATCCCGCCGCGGCCGAGATCGCCGAAATCCTTGCGGTCGGCGACGACGTCCGACGGATCGGCATCACGCTCGGCGCGCGCGAACACCACGGTGCCGACCGGTTTTTTCTCGCTGCCGCCGCCGGGGCCGGCAATGCCGGTGATCGCCACCGCGAGGTCGGCATCGGTCGCCTCCAGCGCGCCTTGCGCCATCGACCAAGCGGTCGCGATCGACACCGCGCCGAACGTATCGAGCACGTCATGACTGACGCGGAGCATGTCGACCTTGGACTCGTTCGAATAGGTTACGAACCCGCCGAGCAGGACGTCCGAGGATCCCGGAATTTCGGTGATCGCCGCAGCGACGAGACCGCCGGTGCAGCTTTCCGCGAGCGCGAATTTGCGGCCGAGCGCCTTGTTGGCGTCGACGACCTTGCGCGCCAAAGCTACGAGCTCGGCGGGCAGGACGGTGTCGATCGTCACGGTCGTGCCGTCGCCGGCGCCGCTGCTGCGGCCTGGCAGATCGAGAATGGGCTGTCCTTCTTGTCCTTGCCTCCGGCGACGGAAGCGATCAGCACGATCAGACCCGCGGTATTGGCCGGCGGCAGCGGCGACATCAGGCCGATCGCGCGGTCGATCGTCGGGCAATCCCGCGGTTTGATGTCCTGGGCGATCGCGCCGGCGATCATCGGCCCCATCATCGGACGGAGCAATCTGGGATCGATCCCCGCCATGTCCTTGCCGCCGATCTTGCCGAACGCGGCCAAGGCTTGCGGCCAGGCGAGATCCGCCGGGGCCTGGTAACGCGCGACGAGCGGCGGCAGACCGCCACGTAGCGTCGCATTCTCGGGCAGCACATTGCTGCAGGCCCGCCCGACCTGCTGGAACACATCCGGCAGCACCGCGGTGATCAGCGATTGCGCCTCCACCTCGGTCAGGCAGGGTTGCGCCTCGGCCGCCGCCTGCGCGGTCGTCGCCGCCATGCCCATCCACAGCGCGATGGCCGCGCCCGTCAACTTCTTCATTGTGTGTCCCTTAGATCCTGATGGTCACCACCGCCTGCGCGGCAATCCCCTCGCCACGGCCGGTGAAACCCAGTCGCTCTGTCGTCGTCGCCTTGACGCTAATCTGCTCGCGCGACACCCGCAACAGCGCCGCGATGCGATCGCGGATAGTGTCGCGATATGGGCCGATCTTGGGGGCTTCGCAGATGATCGTCAGGTCGACGAAATCGATCGAGCCGCCTTTGGCCGCCACGAGCGAAGCGGCGTGTTCGAGGAATTGTCCCGACTCGGCGCCTTTCCATCGCGGATCGCTCGGCGGGAAATGCTGGCCGATATCGCCAGCGGCGATCGTGCCCAGCACCGCATCGGTGACGGCGTGGAGCGCGACATCGGCGTCACTATGCCCAGATAAGCCCTTGTCGTGCGGGACCAGCACGCCGCCCAGCCATAATTGCTCGCCGGCGACGAGGCGGTGGACGTCGTATCCGGTTGCGGTCCTGACGCGCATCTTGGCTCCCAGCCGGGCTTCGGCGAGCGCGATGTCGCCGGGATAGGTGATCTTGTCGAGCAGCGGGTCGCCGTCGACCATCGCGACGTCATGGCCGGCGCGGCGCAATATTTGCGCGTCGTCGGTCGCTTCCTCACCGACCGGCCATGCACGATGCGCGGCCAGGATGGCCGTATAATCGAACGCTTGCGGCGTCTGCACGCGAACCAGAGCCGACCTATCCACCGTGTCGCCGAGAGCATCGCCCTTCCCGGCGATCGTATCGGCGATGGGGAGGGTGGGGACCGCGCCCTTGGCGCCATCCAGCGCGAGTAGCAGTCGATCGATCACCGCAGCGGGTACAATCGGACGCGCGGCATCGTGGATTAAAACCCGGCGCGCTTCACCGATCGCTTCGAGCCCGTTCAGTACCGACTCGCGGCGTGTTGCGCCGCCAATTGCCGTCTCTCCCTCGACGAATGCCTCATTGCCGGCCGCGACCACCGTCACGACGCGATCGATTCCCGGATGCGCGGCCAGCGCGCGCCGGCTATGGTCGACCAGCGACAGCCCGGCGAGCGGCAGGAATTGCTTGGGTATATCGCCGCCGATCCGCTCGCCTTTTCCGGCGGCAACGATCAGGGCAACGGTTTCGGCAGACATGGCCGCGCGCCTAGCGCACCCTGCTTGGCCTTGCCAGCGCCATCGCGCCGAGCTATGCGCTGCCCGATTTTTAAGCACATGACCAAGCTCGCGCCCATCCAGGTCGGTCCGGTCCGGATCGAGACCCCCGTGATCCTCGCGCCCATGACGGGCGTGAGCGATCTGCCGTTCCGTCGGCTCGTGCGGCGCTTCGGCTCGGGACTCAACGTGACCGAGATGATCGCGAGCCAGGCCGCGATCCGTGAAACCCGCCAGTCGATCCAGAAGGCGATGTGGGATGCGATCGAAGAACCGGTCTCGATGCAGCTGGTCGGCTGCACGCCGTTCGAGATGGGCGAGGCGGCCAAGCTCGCCGAGGACAAGGGCGCGGCGATCGTCGACATCAATATGGGCTGCCCCGTCCGCAAAGTGACCAACGGCGATGCCGGATCGGCGCTGATGCGCGACCTCAAGCTCGCCAGCGCGATCGTCGCGGCCTGCGTCAAGGCGGTGAAGGTCCCCGTCACGCTCAAGATGCGGATGGGCTGGGATCACGTCAGCCTCAATGCTCCCGAACTCGCGCGGATCGCCGAGGATCTCGGCGTGCAGATGGTCACCGTCCATGGCCGCACACGAAACCAGATGTACAAGGGCGAGGCCGATTGGGGCTTCGTCCGCTCGGTGAAGCAAGCGGTCCAGGTGCCGGTGATCGTCAACGGCGACATCTGTTCGTCGGAAGACGCGGCGAAGGCGCTGGAGCTATCGGGCGCGGACGGCGTGATGATCGGCCGCGGGTCGTACGGCAAGCCGTGGCTGCTCGCCCAGGTGATGGCGTATCTGCAGCAAGGCCGGGCAGTCGCCGAACCGTCGATCGATGAACAATATAATGTCATCGCAGGACATTACGACGATATGCTCGATCATTATGGCACCGAAACCGGCGTCAACATGATGCGCAAGCATATCGGCTGGTACACCAAGGGCCTGCCCGGATCGGCCGAGTTCCGCAACAAGGTGAACCAGGAACCTGACGCCAATCGCGTCAAGGCGATGCTGGCTGATTTCTATGCGCCCTGGCGAGCCCGCGCCGCTGCCTGAGTCGCCCAATTTCGCCGAGCTTTTCGCCGGACTGCCGATCGCCATCCTCGTGGTCGATCCCGAGGGACTGGTGCGCAATGCCAATGGCGAATGCGAGTTGCTGCTGAACCAGTCCGAGCGCGCGATGCGCGGCCTGCCGCTTGCCGATGTCTTGACGCCGCCGCCTGGCGCAGGGGACGGGCGGGCGGTGTCGGCGTTCGATTTCGATATCGGTACCGAGCGCACCGGCCGGCTCCGCGTCGATTATTACGAGACGCCGGTCGCCGACCATGACGGATGGCGAGCGATCGCGCTCCACGCCACCAGCGGCACGCGCAGGGTCGGCCAATCCGCCGAAAGGGGCGGCGCGCGCGCGGTGATCGGCGCCGCGGCAATGCTCGGCCATGAGATCAAGAACCCGCTCTCCGGGATTCGCGGCGCGGCGCAATTGCTCGCGGCCGAAGGCGCCGGCGCCGAACTCACCACGCTGATCACGACCGAGGTCGACCGTATCGCCGCCCTGATCGACAAGATGCAGGATTTCACCGGGCGCCAGGTCAATCCGCAGCCGACCAATATTTACCCTTTGCTCGATCACGCCCGGCGCGTCGCCCAGACCGGTTTCGCGCGCGACATCACCATCGAGGAGAGCTTCGATCCATCGTTGCCGCCGGTCCTCGCCGACAATGACGCACTGTTGCAGATCGTCATTAACTTGTTGAAAAACGCAGCCGAAGCGCTCGATGACGTCAAGAAGCCGCGGATCCTGATCTCGACCGCCTACCGTCATGGCCTAGCGGTCGACGCCGGACCCGGCCAGCCGCGGCGCGGCTTGCCGATCGAATTGTGCGTGATCGACAATGGTGCCGGTGCGCCTGCCGACATCGCCGATCATTTGTTCAGCCCGTTCGTGTCGAGCAAGCCCGAAGGGCAGGGGCTTGGCCTCGCCTTGGTCGACAAATTGGTGCGCGATATGGGCGGCGTCGTGCAATATTCGCGCGAAGGGGCGCCCGAAATGACCATCTTCCGTATTCTGCTGGCGCGCGCGCAATGAGCCGATCGGGCAATATCCTAGTGCTCGATGACGATTCGGCGATCCGCACGGTTGTCGCGCACGCTTTGCGCCGTGCCGGGCACCGCGTCACCACGACGGCGAGCCTGGCCGAGTTCAACCGCGAATTGCGCGCTACTATGCCCGATGTGGTGGTGAGCGACGTCGTCCTGCCCGACGGCAACGGCCTCGATATGGTGGCGGGCCTGGTTCAGGCCTATCCGCAGTTGCCGGTGATCGTCCTGTCGGCGCAAAATACGCTGACGACGGCGGTGCGTGCGACCGAGGTGGGTGCCTATGACTATCTGCCTAAGCCGTTCGATCTCGACGATCTGACGCGGGCGGTAGACGGTGCACTCGCTCGCCAGGGTGGCGGTGCCGCCGAAACACTCGAAGACGCCGATCGCGCGCTCCCGTTGATCGGGCGCTCGCCGGCGATGCAGGACGTCTATCGCGTCATCGCGCGCGTCATCTCGAACGATCTCACCGTGTTGATCTCTGGCGAGTCGGGGACCGGCAAGGAGTTGGTCGCGCGTGCCATCCACGATCTCGGCCCGCGCGCGCATGCGCCATTCCTGGCGATCAACATGGCGGCGATCCCACGCGAGCTGATCGAGGCGGAATTGTTCGGCCACGAGCGCGGCGCCTTCACCGGCGCCCAGGCACGATCGGCCGGGCGGTTCGAGCAAGCCGCCGGCGGCACATTGTTCCTCGATGAGATCGGCGATATGCCGCTCGAGGCGCAGACGCGACTGTTGCGCGTGCTGCAATCGGGCGAGTTCACCACGGTGGGGGGCGCCCGGACGATCAGGGCCGACGTGCGGATCGTCGCCGCGACCAATCGCGACCTCAACGCGCTGGTCCAGTCGGGTCAATTTCGCGAAGATTTATTCTATCGTCTCAATGTCGTACCGGTCACTCTTCCGGCATTGCGCGAGCGCCGTCAGGACATTGCGCTGCTGGCACGCCACTTCCTCGATCGCGCCGCCGAGAACGGCCTGCCGCGCAAGCGCCTGGACGAGGCGGCAATCGTCGCGCTCGAGGCGCATGACTGGCCGGGCAATGTCCGCGAGCTCGAAAACATCATGCGCCGGCTGGCGGTGCTGAGTCGCGATGAAGTGATTGGCGCGGGTGAATTGGGGAGCGTGATCGGCATGCCGTCGACGGCGGTACCGGTCGGCGCTCTCGATCTCGACGCAGCGGTGCGAGCGCGGCTTGACCGTATCGCTCGCGAAGATCCGCGCGCGCTCGACGACGGCACGCTCTACGAGCGAATCATCGCAGAAGTCGAACGGCCGCTGATCGAGGCGATGCTGGCGCGCCATGGCGGCAACCAATTGCGCGCCGCGCGCGCGATGGGGATCAACCGCAATACGCTGCGCAAACGCCTCGATACGCTGGGAATAGAGCCGGGCGGCGCGCCGGACGGGGGCTGATCCACGACGGTTTGACGTCAAATATGTGTTTTCCTTGCCACGCAGCCGTTGTATTCCTGCAACGATGAGTGGCGAGAGCATGATGGCCGCGCCCCGGCGTTTCTGGGACGGGCGTCCCCGAATTACCCCAGCCTTCGAGCTGACCGTGCTCGTGCTGGCGATTGCGGTCGGCGTCGCTACCTATTTCGTCGTGCGCGCCGGCGCCGCGCCGCAACGATTGCTGACGCCGCCGCTCGTCGCGTTGTTGCTGATCGTCAATCTGGGCCCGTGCGTCGCGCTGATCATGCTGCTCGGCCGCCGCATCGCGAAGAGCCGCGTGGCGAAATCCGGGACAGGCGGGGAAGGGCGGCTCCACGTCCGCCTGGTCGCGCTGTTCTCGACCATCGCTACCGTGCCGACGGTACTCGCCGTGATCTTCGCCTCGGTGATGTTCCAATATGGCGTCGAGTTCTGGCTGTCCGATCGCGTCAGCAACGTGCTCAAGAACGCCACCACGCTGGCGCAGGAATCTTACGAGCAATCGCTCTCCAACTGGAACGCCAACGCGCTGCAGGCGGCCGATGATATCGCCGCGCATTGGACCCCCGAATGGCTGCGCACCGCGACGCCACAGAATGTTGTCAGCAAGCGCGATCCCTATGGCTACACCCTGACCAACTATCTGACCCTGCAACTCTACAACCGGCAATTGTCCGAAGGCGCACTGTTCCGGGTCGAGGCGAACAACCAGATCCAGTTCCTGACCAGGGTCGACGAATATGGCAGCGTCGAGAAACAGATCGACCCGGTAGCGGTGGCCTCGGTCCAGCGCGACAAGCGCAGCGTCGTCACCGTCCAGGGCGATCGTATCCGCGTCGTGGCACCGGTTCCGGGGGTCGACGGGCTGTTGCTCTATGCTGGTCGGGTGACCGAAGGGGGCGGGGCCAACCGGCAGTTGCAGCGTTTCGACGATGTCGTCGCCGATTTCCGGGCGCTTCAAGCGCGCGCTCGCGCACTGCAGCTCCAATTCAACGCCGCCTTGTTCATCGTCGCGCTGCTGATCGTGGGAATCGCTGTGTGGATCGCGTTGGTCGTCGCCGATCGGCTGGTTCGCCCGGTCGGCGAAATGGTGTCGGCCGCGCGCCGCGTCGCCGGCGGTGATCTTTCTGTGCGCGTGCCCGATCCGCGTACGGACGATGAGGTCGCCACGCTAGCTAATGCCTTCAACCGTATGACCGAGCGGCTGCAGGAACAGACCGGTGCGCTCGAAAGCCGGCGCGCGCTGATCGAGGCGGTGATGTCGGGCGTCTCCGCCGGCGTAATCTCGGTGGATGGCGGCGGCACGATCCAGTTGATCAATGCCTCGGCGGTCGCCCAGCTCAAGCTCGACGAGGCTCAGGCGGTCGGCGCGCAACTGGTCGCCGTTGCGCCTGAACTCGCCGAGTTGCTGGCCGGCGATACCCGCGAATCGATCGTGCAATTGACCACGGGCGGTGAGCCGCGGACGCTTGCGGTGCGCATTACCGCCGATGAGGATGGCCGCGTCCTGACGTTCGACGACATCACTCAGCAATTGCTGGATCAGCGCCGCGCCGCCTGGTCGGACGTCGCGCGGCGCATCGCGCATGAGATCAAGAACCCGCTGACCCCGATCCAGCTCGCGGCCGAGCGCCTGCAACGCCGCTATGGCAAGACGATCGACGAGAAGGACGGCGTCTTCGCCCAGCTGACCGACACGATCGTGCGCCAGGTCGGCGATCTGCGCCGGATGGTCGACGAATTCTCGTCCTTCGCGCGCATGCCCAAGCCGGTTTTTCATCCCGAGTCGCTGATCGACCTCACGCGGCAGGCGGTGTTCCTGCACGAAGTGGCGCATTCCGACATCACCTTCCGGCTCGATACGCCGGAGGCCGCGCCCCTGGTCTGCGATCGCCGCCAGATCGGCCAGGCGCTGACCAATATCATCAAGAACGCGGTCGAGGCGATCGAGGCGCGCGGCGAGGGTGCCCCGCCCGGCGAGATCAACGTCACACTCGATCATGGCGAGCGTCTGATGACCGCGACGATTGCCGATAACGGTATCGGGCTGCCGCTCGAGCGGGATCGGATCGTCGAACCCTATATGACGACGCGCGCGCGGGGCACCGGCCTGGGCCTGGCGATCGTCAAGAAGATCATTGAGGAACATTGCGGCACGATCGCCTTTGCCGACCGCCTGGGCGGCGGCACGGTCGTGACGATCGTGTTCGACACCCTCCAACTCGACGCCCTGCTCGAAGACAATCGTGACCCCGCGGAAACCAGCAAGGGCGAAGGCGCGCTGGCGATGCTTACCCGTACCGGACAAAAATCATGAGCCTGGACATCCTCGTCGTTGACGACGAGCAAGACATTCGCGAACTCGTAGCCGGCGTCCTGCAGGACGAAGGCTATGAGACGCGCGCCGCCGCCGACAGCGATGCCGCGCTGGAAGCGATCGCGACGCGCAGGCCGAGTCTGGTATTGCTCGACGTCTGGCTGCAGGGATCGCGTCTCGACGGGCTCGAACTGCTCGAGGAGATCAAGCGCCGCGACGCCTCGATCCCGGTGCTGGTGATATCGGGTCACGGCAATATCGACACTGCCGTCGCCGCGATCCGGCGCGGCGCGGTCGATTTCATCGAAAAGCCATTCAACGCCGATCGCCTGTTGCTGATGGTCGGCCGCGCCACCGAAACCGAGCAATTGCGGCAGGAAGTCGCGTCCTTGCGCGCCGCGACCGGGCGCGACACCGATCTGACCGGCACCTCGACTGCGATCAACGCAGTGCGGGCGACGCTCAAGCGCGTCGCGGGCACCGGCAGCCGTGTGCTGATCATGGGATCGGCAGGCGTCGGCAAGGAAGTCGCCGCGCGCCTGCTGCACAGCTGGAGCCAGCGTACCCAGGGACCGTTCATCGTCGTCAGCGCGGCGCGAATGATCCCCGAACGGGTCGAAGAGGAGCTTTTCGGCGTCGAGGAAGCGGGCGACCTGGTGCGCACCGGCCTGCTCGAACAAGCGCATGGCGGGACCTTGTTCCTCGACGAGATCGCCGACATGCCGATCGCGACTCAGGGCCGGATCCTGCGCGTGCTGACCGACCAGAGCTTCACCCGGGTCGGCGGCACCCGCACGGTCAAGGTCGACGTCCGCGTCGTCTCGGCGACCGCACGCGACCTCCAGGGCGAAATCGCCGAAGGACGGTTCCGCGAGGACCTCTATTATCGGCTCAACGTCGTGCCAGTGACGATCCCGCCTTTGGCCGATCGCCGCGAGGATATTCCTGCGCTGGTTGACCATTTTGTCGCGCATTATGCCGCCGAACGCCGCGTACCGACACCTGAAGTCGCCGATGACGCCATGGTGGCGCTGCAAAGCTATGAATGGCCGGGCAATGTCCGCCAACTTAGGAATGTGGTCGAGCGGACGATCATCCTGGCGCCGGGCGATCGCATCGGACGAATCGATGTCGACCTGTTGCCGGCCGACGTGCTGGGCGGCGCGGGTGAGGGGGCGGGCGCCTCGGCGATGATGGGAGCGCCGTTGCGGGAAGCGCGCGAGACGTTCGAACGCGAATATCTCAAGGTCCAGATCCGGCGCTTTTCGGGCAATATCTCGCGCACCGCGACCTTCATCGGGATGGAGCGCTCGGCGCTGCACCGCAAGCTCAAGTTGCTAGGGATCACCGACAGCCGCGACGAATAGATATCGGTGCGCGCTATCTGTCCCATGGGGGTATCGCGAGCGCGCTGGACGTAGGGGCGTGGCCTCACCTATATAACGGGTCGCGCGTGCCGCGTGGGCATGCGTTTCAGACGCCAGAGAACGGCGCCATGCGGGTCAAGGCCCGCCAAGACCAAGGATCGCCATATGGCCGACAAACAGACCTCTCTCCAGGACCTGTTCCTGAACGCTCTCCGCAAATCGAAGACGCCGGTGACCATGTTCCTGGTCAAGGGCGTGAAGCTTCAGGGCATTGTCACCTGGTTCGACAATTTCTCGGTGCTGCTGCGCCGCGACGGTCAGTCGCAGCTGATCTACAAGCACGCCATTTCGACGATCATGCCGTCGAACCCGATCGACATCGCCGCGATCACCGACGCGATCAGCTCGGATCCGAAAAAGTCGCCGCTGCTGCAGGAAATCTTCCTCAACGCGGTGCGCAAATCGGAAGACAGCGTGACGATGTTCCTGGTCAATGGCGTCATGCTCCAGGGGCATATCGCCGCGTTCGACCTCTTCTGCATGCTGCTCGAGCGCGAAGGCATGGCACAGTTGGTTTACAAGCATGCCGTATCGACCATTCAGCCGGCACGCCCGCTGAATCTTGCAGAAGAATCAAACGGTTCTGACGAGGATTGACCACAGGATTTGAACGCGATCGCGACGAATTCGCCCGGGGTGCGCGGGCGATCGTCGTGTTGCCCGACCAGGGCAATGCCAGCCGCGATGCCGATGCCCGGCTCGCGGAGACGGCAGGGCTTGCCGCAGCCATAGGCGTCGAGGTCGCGGAAAAGATCGCCTATCGCGTCCGCCAGCCCAAGCCTGCGACCTTGATCGGGTCGGGCCAGGTCGAGCAACTCGCCGTCCAAGTGCGGATGGAAGACGCGCAGCTCGTCGTGTTCGACGCCAGCCTGACGCCGGTGCAACAGCGCAATTTGGAAACTGCGCTCGAGTGCAAGGTGATCGATCGCACTGGATTGATCCTCGAAATCTTCGGCGAACGCGCCGCGACCGCCGAGGGGCGGTTGCAGGTTGAGCTGGCGCATCTCGATTACCAGGCCGGCCGGCTGGTGCGCAGCTGGACTCACCTCGAACGTCAGCGCGGCGGCTTTGGCTTTCTCGGCGGCCCGGGCGAGACGCAGATCGAGGCCGACCGCCGCCTGATCCGCGATCGCATGGCGCGGCTGCGCAAGGAGCTAGACCAGGTCAGCCGCACGCGCGGACTGCATCGCGACCGGCGCCAGCGCGCGCCTTGGCCAGTGATCGCGCTGGTCGGCTATACCAACGCCGGAAAATCGACGCTTTTCAATCGCCTGACCGGCGCTGACGTCATGGCGGAAAATCTGCTGTTCGCGACGCTCGATCCCACGCTGCGGCAGATTCAATTGCCCGGGATCGACAAGGCGATCCTGTCGGACACCGTCGGATTCGTCTCCGAGCTCCCGACCCAGCTCGTCGCCGCTTTCAAGGCGACCCTGGAGGAAGTGGTCTCGGCCGACCTGTTGATCCATGTCCGCGACATCGCGCATCCCGATACCGAGGCGCAGCGCGCCGATGTCGAGGACGTGCTGCGCGAGATCGGCGTCGCCGACACGACTCCCCGATTCGAAGCTTGGAACAAGATCGACCTGCTCGACGGCGAGGAACGCGATGACGCGCTGGCCGAGGCGGCGCGCCGCGACGATGTTGTCGCGATCTCGGCGATGAGCGGTGAAGGGGTCGAGGAATTGAAGCGCGAAGTGGCGGTGATGCTGACCGTTGGGCATCGCCGCTATTCGATCACGCTCGATGCCGCCGATGGTGCGGGGGCGGCGTGGCTGCACCAACATGGTGAAGTGCTCGGGCAGGAGGTTGAGGGCGATCGAGCCACCTATGACGTCCGCATGGCGCCGCGCGATTACGAGCGATTCCAGCAACGTGGCTAGTTGTCTTCGTTGATCTCCATCGGAAGGTAGCGCGCCATTCTTGCCTTGAGCAAGTCGACGAGCACCGGATCCATGAACTCATAGTCGTCCGGTATATCGAGACAAACGACTCGTTGTACACCGATCGACGAGCGGAACCGCTTTTGCAGCTTGTTGCGGTGCGATCGCTCCATCACGAAGATCGTATCGGCCCATTCCACCAGTTCCGCCGTCAATGGATTTTCGGCGTCGTTATTGGTGCCCGCCGAACTCACCTCGATACCGGGATAGTCAGCGAAGATATGCTCGGCGGTAGGACTACGAAGTCGGTTCTGGCTGCAGACGAACAGGAAATGCTTCATGCCGTTTCTGAGCGTTCTGCATCCTTGGCGCGCTGCCAGAGCGCTTCCTGCTCATCGAGGCAGCGTTCCGAGAACTTGTCGTCTGCGGCTTCCATCGCCTTGAATCGGCGTTCGAATTTGGCGTTGGCGGCGCGCAATGCAGCTTCCGGATCGACGCCCAGCTTGCGCGCCCAATTGACCACCGCGAACAACAGATCGCCGACTTCTTCCTCGCGCTCGGCGTCATTGGCGGCGGTTTCGACCTCGACCAGTTCCTCGTCGATTTTGGCGCGCGGGCCACTTGCATCGGGCCAGTCGAAGCCGGTGCGCGCGGCGCGCTTCTGCAGCTTTTCGGCGCGGAGCAAGGCGGGGAGGCCGATCGCGACGCCGTCGAGCGCACTTTCGGCGCCCTTGGCCCCCCGCTCCGCGGCCTTGATTTGTTCCCAAAGGTAATGACCACCCTTTGCCGCATCGCCAAAGATGTGCGGGTGCCGGCGTTCCATCTTGTCGCAGATCGCCGCGACGACGTCCTTCAGCGCGAAATCGCCGGCTTCCTCGGCCATGCGTGCGTGGAACACGACCTGGAGCAGTAGATCGCCAAGTTCGTCCTTGAGGTCGGCCATATCGGCGCGCTCGATCGCGTCGGCGACTTCATAAGCTTCCTCGATCGTGTATGGCGCGATCGTCGCGAATGTCTGGACCGTGTCCCATTCGCAGCCGCTCACCGGATCGCGTAGCCGCGCCATGATTGCCACGAGACGATCGATATCGGTCGCGCTCATGCGAGGGGAGATCCTCCCTGTCGGTCATCTTCAAGATTGATAATATACATTATGTAAAACTCACTTGGGGTTTGGAGTGAGGATCAGCGTCTTGCCCTCCACACGCCAGGATTTGAGCCGCGACAGGAAATTCATCCCCAGCACGTCCTGATCGCCGAATTCCGGCGCGACGATGGTCGGCAAGTCGGTCGCCGTGATGCCGCCGACCTTCAGCGTCGCGATGGTCGCCGATTTGCCGGTTACGGTCCCATTGGCAGTCGACACGACCGCCGGCGGCGCCATACCGTCGAGATCGATCTTGGCCGTCGCCGCGGTCGTCGTGGACAGCGCAGTTACGGTCGCGCCGCTGTCGACCAGCATGACGCGCTCGACGCCGTTGATCGTCGCGCGCGCCCAGAAATGGCCGTCATCGGCCATCGGGATGCGGACTTCGCTGCCGACCACCGACTGATCGGGCCCATAGAACAGCGTCCGCGCGCCCGAGATCAGCCATTGGTTCTGGTTGACGATCGCGACCACGACCAGGCCAGTGGCGAAGATCCCGATCCAGGCCAACGCCATGACGGCAACGCGGCCCAACGGCATGCGGCGTGCCAACAGCGCCGAGAGCGGCAGCACGAGCAGCAGCACGTAGAAAATCACGTTTCCGGTCGTATCGCTCATCGCGCCACCTCGAATTCGAGCCCGTCATACGCCGGTTCGACGTTATTCGGGAGTTCGGCGAGCAAGGTCGCATAATCCATCGACTGATCGAGATGCGTCAGTGCGGCCCGTTTCGGGCGGAGCTCCTCGATCCAGGCTAGTGCCTCGGCGAGATTCGGATGGCTCGGATGCGGATGGCGTCGCAGCGCATCGACGATCCACAGGTCGAGATCCTGATACAAGCTACGCATATCGTCGGTCATGACATTGAAATCGGTGGCATATCCGATCGCGCCGCCATCGGCTTCGAAGCGCAGCCCCGCCGAATGGATCGAGCCGTGCGGCTGATCGGTGACTGAGATCGACAGGTCGCCGATCGTTAGCCGGTCGGGCAGCGCTTCGAGCGTTACAGTCGACGGATAGCCGTCGCGGCCGGCAAAAACATAGCCGAAGCGCTCGGTCAGGACCGCACCCGTCGATGGCCGCGCGAGGCCACGCACCGGTTGTCCCGCAGCGTGGAACAGCTGGCGCAGATCGTCGATGCCATGAGTGTGGTCGGCATGATCGTGGGTCCAGATGACCGCGTCGACCTGATCGACGTTCGCCGAGAGCAATTGTTCTCGCAAATCGGGACCGGTATCAACCAGGATACGTGTCGTGCCAGTTTCGACCAGGATCGACACGCGGCGGCGGCGGTTTCGCGGCTCGGCGGGGTCGCATGCACCCCAGTCATTGCCGATCCGCGGCACCCCCGACGACGTTCCCGAGCCGAGGATACGAACCTTCACGCCAGCGTCTTGGCGAACAGACGGTGGAAATTGGCGCGGGTTGCGTCGGCCAGCTCGTCGGCGTCCTCGCCGCGTAACTGCGCCAGGAAGCGGCAGGTATCGGCGACAAAAGCGGGCTCGCCGGTCTTGCCGCGATGCGGGACGGGGGCGAGGAACGGCGCGTCGGTCTCGATAAGCAGACGCTCGCGCGGTAACCGGGCCGCTGTTTCCTGCAGGTCCTTGGCGTTCTTGAACGTCACGATACCGGATATGGAGATATAAAAACCTAAATCCAATGCCTTGTCGGCGAACTCACCACTTGCGGTGAAGCAATGGATGACGCCGGGATAGGCCCCCTGCTCCATTTCCTCGCTCAAGATTCGGGCGGTATCGTCCTCGGCGTCACGCGTATGGACGACCAGCGGCAATTGCGTTTCGCGACAGGCGGCGATGTGCGATCGGAAGCTCGCGCGCTGACGCTCGCGATCCGAATGGTCGTAATAATAATCGAGCCCGCTTTCGCCGATTCCGACCACGCGCGGGTGCGCCGCGCGCTCGACGAGCTTCACGGTGTCGACATCGGGATGCTGGTCGGCCTCATGCGGATGGACGCCGACCGTTGCCCATACATCCGGCTCCCGCTCGGCAACCGCGATGACGTCATCCCATTCGCGCTCGCGAGTCGAGATGTTGAGCATCGCTACGACGCCGCTGTCGCGCGCGCGTTGCAGGACGTCGGTCTGATGCTCGGCCAAGCCCTTGTAATTGAGGTGACAATGACTGTCGGCGAGCCTCATGCGACCTCCGCCGCCATTTCGAGTCGGGGAAACACGCCGCTCGGCGCCGGCAGCGTCGTGCCGGCCTCGATCGGCCGATTGAGCGCGTCGAAATTGCGCACGTCCGACCCCTGCCCCAACAGATCGAGCAATTTGTCGGCGCTGTCCGGGATCGCCCAGTGCGCCATGATTGCGATCCGCCGCACGGCTTCGGCAGCGTAATAGAGGATCGTGTCGGCGCGCGCGGGATCGGTCTTGCGCACGCTCCACGGCGCCTGGTCGGCGAAATACTGATTGGCATCACGCGCGGCCGACCAGACCGCCTCCAGCGCGGAGTGGATCGCTAATTCGCCCATTGCTTCATGCATCCCGGCTTCGGCCGCTTTCACGCTCTCGACCAGCGCTTCCTCCGCCGAGGTCGCCGGGCCGGCTTCGGGCACGCGTCCGTCGCAATTCTTGGCGATGATCGACAGGCAGCGTTGCGCGAGATTGCCGAGATTGTTGGCCAGGTCGGCGTTGCAGCGCGTGACGATCGCTTCTTCCGAATAGCTGCCGTCCTGCCCGAAGCTGACTTCACGGAGCAGGAAATAGCGCAGCGGATCGACGCCGAAGCGGTCGGCAAGCTCGATCGGGTCGGTCACATTGCCGACGCTTTTCGACATCTTTTCCCCGCGGTTGAGCAGGAAGCCGTGGCCGAACACCTGTTTGGGCAGCGCGATGTTCGCACTCATCAGGAAAGCCGGCCAGTAAATCGTATGAAATCGAACGATATCCTTGCCGATCAGATGCAGATCGGCGGGCCAGTATTTGCCGAGCGGTCCGTCCAGATCGGGATAGCCGATGCCGGTCAGATAATTGGTCAGCGCATCGACCCAGACGTACATGACATGGCCGTCGCTGCCCGGCACTTTGACGCCCCAATCGAAGCTGGTGCGCGAGACGGACAAATCGGACAGCCCGCCCGACACGAACGCGACCATCTCATTGCGCCGGGCATCGGGCTGAATGAAGCTCGGATTGGCGGCGTAGAAATCGAGCAACGGCTGCTGGTATTTGCTCAGCCGGAAGAACCAGGTTTCCTCCGCGGTCCATTCGACCGGCGTGCCCTGGGGGGACAGCTTCTCGCCCCCTTCCCCCTCGACCAGTTCCTTTTCGTCGTAGAACGCCTCGTCGCGGACCGAATACCAGCCCTCATAGCGATCGAGATACAGGTCGCCGGCGGCCGCCATGGCTTCCCAGATCGCCTGGCTGGCGGCGTGATGGTCAGCTTCGACAGTGCGGATGAAGCGGTCGTAAGAGATGTTAAGACGATCATCCATCGCCTTGAAATATCCAGACATCTCATCGGCAAGTGCCCGCGTTTCGACGCCGCGATCACGCGCGGTCTGGACCATCTTGAGGCCGTGCTCGTCGGTCCCGGTCTGGAAACGGACGTCGCGCCCCGCCTGGCGATGATAACGCGCGATCGCATCGGCGGCGATCGCTTCATACGCATGGCCGATATGCGGGCGGCCATTGGGATAGCTGATTGCGGTCGTGATGTAATAGGGTTCGGCCATGCCTTGCCCTCTAGTGCAGGTCCTGCGCGGATGGAACCTCCTGTCCAAACCTTCTCCCATAAGGCGAGAAGGTTTGAGGGCCTCAGCGCTTCGCCAGCCGAGCCACAATCCCCGCCATTTCGAATACCGTCCCCTGCGCGTCCAGCGACAGACCCAGCGCGCTGGCGGTCAGGTTGCGCGCCGCGTCATGCGCGTCGAGCGCAGTGCGCAATGCCTCACCCGATCGCGTCCGGGCGGCCGCGGCGATGAAGCTCGGAGCGCGCTCCAAAAACGCCTCATAACGCTCCTGTGCCGCCTTTAACGACAATGATCGCGCAAGTTCCGCGCGTACCGCGTTGCTGGCGTCGCCTTGGGCCAATTCAGCCAGCGCTTTGTCGAGCCCCGAAATATCGAGCCCGGCCATCGCCAAAGCGCGTGCCGGCGATCCCTGCCCCACTCGAATCAGTTCGTCGATCTCGTTCGACGCGACACCGGCACCGACGAGCGCCGCACGCATCTCCGCATCGTCAAGCGGGTCGAATCGCAGCATCCGGCAGCGCGACCGGATCGTCGGCAGCAAGCGTCCGGGCGCGTGGCTGATCAGCAGGAAGACCGTGCCGGCAGGCGGTTCCTCGAGATTCTTGAGCAAGGCGTTCGATGCGCCCGGACGTTCGAGGTCGTCGGCAGTATCGATCACCACCACGCGCCGGTCCGAATAGGTCGCTTTCACACCGAGGAAATGGTCGAGTTCGCGTACCTGATCGACGCGGATGCTCCTGGCTAGCCCCTGTTCCGGCTTCTTCTCGTCACGCGGCAACCGCTGCAGCAGCTTGAGATCGGGGTGCGACCCCGCATCGATCAATTGCTGCGTACGATCACCGGGCGGAATTTCGAAATCATCCGGCTGCCCCGGCCCCGCCAGGAGCCGGCGCGCCGCGAGCATCGCGAACCGTGCCTTGCCTACGCCTTCGGGTCCGGCGAAAATCCAACCATGATGCAGCGATCCGCTATCGATCGCGGCAGAAAAAGCCTGCCGCGCCGCCAGGTTACCATAGAGTGACGTCATGGCAGCAGGTCGGCGACCGCCTCGATCACGCCGGCCGCTACCGTTTCCACGTCACCTCCGGCGTCGATCAACCGAACGCGATCGGGCTCGGCCGCCGCGAATCGCCGAAACGCCGCTGCGACATCGTCATGGAACGCCCGCTCGCGCGCAGCGAAGCGATCGGCCGCCGCGCCGTCGCGTGCCGCGGCTCGCTCCGCCCCGATCTCCGGCGGAACTTCGAGCACCAAGGTGCGGTCCGGCAGGAGTCCGCGCGACCCGAAACCGTGGAGTGCGAGCACCGCCGCGTCGTCGATCCCGCCCGCCACACCCTGATAAGCGCGCGATGAATCGATGAAGCGATCGCTGATTACCCAGGTCCCGATACCGAGCGCCGGCTGGATAACCTTTTCGACATGATCGGCGCGCGCTGCGGCGAACAGCAACGCCTCGGTATGCGAGCTCCAGCGCTTGACGTCGCCCTGCATCAGCAGGTCGCGGATCGCCTCGCCGCCTTCGCTGCCGCCGGGCTCGCGCGTGACAATAACGTCGAGGCCGCGCGCGCACAGTTCGTCAGCGAGGCGCCGGACCTGGGTCGACTTGCCCGCGCCCTCGCCGCCCTCGATCGAGAGGAACTTGCCGCGCGCCACTTGTGCGTCAGCCGCCGAACAACTGCATCAGCCCGGTCCAGGCGCGGCCAAAGAACCCGGCCTGGCCGACATCCTTGTCGGCGACCAGCGGGAAGCGCTGATCGGGCATGCCGGGTGAGGTCACGATCAGGTCGGCGATATGATCGCCTGCCTTGATCGGCGCCTTGAGCGGGCCGTCATAGACGACCTTGGCGTTGGTGTTGGGCGCGGTGCCCGACGGCACGGTCATCGCGAGATTGTCCGCCGCGACCAGTCCGACGCTGCTCGACGATCCCAGCTGGACCTCGGCGGTAGCGATCTGCTTGCCCTTGGCGACGATAGGATGCGACTGCCAGGCGCGGAAGCCCCAATTCATGAACTTGATCGATTCGTCCTTGCGCTGATTGGAGCTGGTGAAACCCGCCGCCACCATGATCAGCCGTCGACCGTTCTGGTTTGCCGAGCCGACGAAGCTGTAGCCCGCTTCGTCGGTGTGACCGGTCTTAAGTCCGTCGGCACCGGCGACAACGCCGAGCAAGGGATCGCGATTGGCCTGATCGATGGCACTTCCGTTCATCTGAGTGCCCCAGGTGAAGCTCGGCAGCGCATAGTAACGCTTGTAGAGATCGGGGAAGTCACGGATCGTCGCTTCGGCCAGCTTGGCGAGGTCACGTGCCGTGACATAGGTCACGCCGTTATCGGGCCAGCCGTTCGATGTCCCGAAATGGCTGTTGTTCAGCCCCAGCTTCTTCGCCGCCTCGTTCATCCGGTCGGTGAATGCCTGTTCGGTACCCGATATGCCTTCCGCCATAACGACGCAGGCGTCGTTGCCCGACAGTGTGACGATGCCCTTCAACAGATTGTCGACGCTGACGCTTTCGTCGGCCTTCAGGAACATGGTCGATCCCTGGCTGTGCCATTTCTTCCAGGTGTCAGGGCTCATCGTGAATTGCTGGTCGGCCTTCAGCTGGCCCTTTTTGAGCATGTCGAACACGACATAGACCGTCATCATCTTGGCGGTGGACGCCGGCGGCATGCGATGGTCGGGGTCCTTCGAATAGAGGACCGCATTGGACGACAAGTCGACCATATAGGCGACAGGGGCCGGCGTATCGAAGGTCGGCGCGGCGGCGGTGGCCGGCATGGCGGCCAGGACCAGAGCGGACGCGGCGCTCAGGTGGATCATCTTGGGCATATAGGTCATGGTGACAACAGTCCGTACGCTAAGGCGGGGGTAAGATCAGTCCTGGCGGACCACACGGGCATCGCCATAGCCGCGCGCCGCTGCCGCGTCACGTGCCTGGCTGGCCTGATTTTTCGTCGCATAGGGCCCCATCCGCACGCGCCATACCGAACCGGCCGGCACAGCCTGGCCGCCTAGGCTCCTGGCGAGTGCCGTGGCACGAGGTTGGCTCGAAAAAGCCGCCACCTGGACGTAGAATCCACCGGTAGTCGGCGCGGCGGGCTGGGTCGGCTTCCTGGCTGGAGTCTTGGCCGCCTGCGCCTCGGGCGGAATGCGGAGCGACGGGCGCGGCTGCGTCGGCGCGGCGACGGATACCGGCGCCCCAGTCAGCCGCTGGCGTAGCCCGGCGAGCAATGACGGTGGGGTGTCCAGTCGCGGCACCCCCGGCTCGCCCGCACGCAGCGCCGCGAGGTCGGACGGGCTGGCGGTGACCGCACGAACGCGCACCGCCTCACGTCCGGTGATGCCCAGCGTTCGTGCCGCCCCTTGCGAGAGGTCGATCAGCAAATTGGTCTGACGCGGCCCACGATCATTGATCTGGACCAGGATCGTACGTCCCGTGCCGAGCGCGGTTATTTCGGCATAGGAGCCGAGCGGCAGCGTGCGATGCGCCGCGGTGAATCCCTTGGGATCGAACGGAACGCCCGATGCCGTGCGCCCACCGGCCAGCTCGTCGCCATACCAGGTGGCATAGCCGACTTCGTCGTAGCGCGACTCGCCGCGTCCCGACGTCGCGCGTGGGCCATCAGACGATGGCGGCCCGGCATCGGCTTCGTCGGCGGACAGCGGCGCGGGCCGGCCTGCCGGCGGCGTGACATCGGGAGTGCCGGCCGAGGCGAGCGGGGTCGGCTGCGTCGCCTCTTGTGGAACAGTTGGTGGATAGGCCTGTGGATAACCGCCCCGAGGCACACTGCCATAGGTCGGATCGGGCAAGCGCGGTCCGTCGCCAGATCCACCGCTCCCCACGCACCCGGCCAGGACCAGGCATGCCCCAAGTCCGACCCCGAACGCCCCTCTATTCAACCGCATCCGCCAGCAGCCCCACGCTCAACGCATAAAAATTCGAACAATTGTAATCGAGGATGACCCGGTAATTGCCGGTCAGCAGATAGGCGGTCTTGCCCGGCCCGTCGGGCTCGATCAGCGTCGCCTGAACATTGCCCGCCGGCCACGCCTTGGACTGCGGCACGATCCCCAGCGCGCGCCATTCGGCGATCGACCGCCAGCCGCTTTGTCGAGCGAACACCTTGGGGCAGCGTGGCGAGATCAGCTTGTTGGTGACGCCCGAGCGATCGAACGTCGCGGGCACGGAGACAGCGAGGCCCCAGGGTTGTCCGCGCCGCCATCCAGCATTGTAGAAATAATTGCCGATCGAGGCGAGCGTGTCGGCGTCGCTGTTCCAGATGTCGGCGCGGCCATCGCCATCGCCATCGCGCGCCATGCGCAGATAGACCGATGGCAGGAATTGCGGCCCGCCCATCGCACCTGCCCAGCTGCCGACGAGCTGGCTGCGCGAGACGCCGCGATCGACCATCTTCATCGAGGCGATCAATTCGCCTTCGAACAGCAAGCGGCGGCGACCGTCATAGGCCAGGGTCGCCAAGGCCCGCGGCAAGTCAAAATTGCCCATGATCCGGCCGTAATTGGTCTCATGTCCCCAGATCGCGACCATGATCGATTCGGGGACACCGGTTTCGGTCTCGATGCTGCGCAGATGCGCGCGTTCGGCGAGATACTTCGCCCTGCCCTGCCCGATTCGGGCGGCGTCGACATGGCTGCGCAGATAAGGCGCGAAAGGCGGCGACGCGCTATTGGTCGGGTTGGCCGGATTGCCCCCCGGCTGGGCATGGTCGAGATCGATCACGCGTTGATTGAAGGTAAGCCCGGCCAAGACCGAATCGGCACTTGAAGGTTTCACCCCCTGGGCAAGCGCGCGGCTGCGCACGCTTTGCAGATAGGCCTGAAACGCCGCATCGTCCTGTGCGTTCGCCGAGCCCGTCGTCAGCCACAACCCGGCGGCCAGCGTGATCGCCGCCGCCACTCGCCCCATCATACCCCGTCCGCGCATCGGCAGACCGTGCCACAGCGCGCGGCAAAGGTGAAATCCCATCGTCGCGCGACTTGCACAAATCGCCGCCCTTGCGCAAAGCGCTGCTCGCGCGGAGAGGTGGCCGAGTGGTTTAAGGCAGCGGTCTTGAAAACCGCCGTGGGTGGAAGCCCACCGTGGGTTCGAATCCCACCCTCTCCGCCAGTGACCAGCTTGATGCCTAGCAGCCGCGGCTGCGCGCCCGCGCGCGAACTACGCCCATGTTTGGATGCGGCATCCCGCAATCTCTGGTAGCATTCCGCTTGGCTTTGGGGAGCGCCAGCGATGTCGATAGGGCCAAGAGCTATTCTGCGCACAAGCTTGCTGGCCGCCATGGCCCCGGTAGCGGTGGCGGCGGCAATGAAGGATACCGGTTCCCCATCGCATCTGACGCCAGCCGCGGCGGTTGCCGACCATTGTGCGGCGTGGAACACGACAGACCGTCTGAAACGAGACCTCCTGCTGAGGCGAGTATTTGCCCGCGACGGCGTTTATAGCGACCCTACGCCGACCTATGTCACTGGCCGTGCCGCCTTGAGCGACGAAATCGGGAGGTTTCAGCGACGGTATCCAGGCGCGAGGTTTCGGTGCAGTGCTCCGCAAATCCATCACCGCACCATGCGCGTAACATGGCTGCTGCTGGAACCCGGCGGCAAGACGCCAACGCAAGGGATGGACTTCTACGAACTCGGACCGGACGGCCTCATCCGTCGCGTCACGGGTTTCTTCGGGCCGCCGCCGACGTTGGATGCGAACCGGTGAATGTTGCGACCTTCACGGCACTTTGGCTCTTGGAAAGAATACCGGCAATGCTTCGACCGGGCATCCGCCGCCCTGCAATGAGTCGCTGGCTTGGAGGAGAGACACCGTGAGCAAACGTCTTCCAGCGATCATTATTGGATGCATTGTCGGGATATTGCTGTGTGCGGCGCACGCCACATCCGCCGACGATCCCGTCCTGGGGACCTGGCAGCTGAATGTGGCGAAGTCGCAATTCACCCCCGGCCCGGGATGGCAGAGCCAGGTCCGGACTTATCAGGCAACTCCGGAAGGGGTCGCCGTCACCTGGACGGGCGTCGATGCCAAAGGCGAGAAGATGCACGTCAGCTACACTTACGCCTATGACGGGCGCGACTATTTGATGCTCGGCTCGGCGAGCTACGACACGCTGAACGCCGTGCGCATCGATGCATGGACCGTCAGGTCGGAGGAAAAACGGGAGGGCAGAACGGTTGGCGTTGCCGTGCGGACGGTCTCGCGCGACGGAAAGGTGCTGACCATCAGCGACAAGGGCACCAACAGAAAGGGTCAGGCTTTCTCGCAGCTGCTGGTATTCGACAGGCAGTGATCGCCCTCGCCGGCGAGCCTCCACCATAAGCCAGTTTCAACGCCCGATGCTAAGGGCGGATGATTGGGCGCAAGCTGCTCGGATATAAGCCGTTTTGCCTTGACGGAGTGACGCGCGGACGACCGGGCGCGAAGAACGTCAAACTTAGAGATGGCGCATCCTGCCATTTTCATGGTCTGCTGGATCCTGGATGGAAACCGGCGGGGGCTGAAATGTCATCTTCGATCACGACTCCCGACCGCCGAACCGTCCTCAGCTGGGCAGCAAGCGGGCTCGCCTTGGCCGCTGCCGGCCGATCCGCAGCTGCCACGCAAACATCCGAACTCATGGGGCTCGAGGCACGCGCGCTCCTGAAGCTTATCCGGACCAGGCAAGTATCGTGCGTCGAGGTCATGCAAGCCTGCCTGCGCCAGATCGACCTGTCGAACGGCAGGTTCAACGCCGTCGTGTCCATGGGCGACCCCGAAGAACTGCTGCGCGTAGCGCGGACCAGGGACGCCGAACTGGCAAGCGGGGCGGCGGTCGGGCCGCTATACGGCTTGCCCCATGCCGTCAAAGACCTCGCGCCTTTGAAGGGTTTCCGATTCACGGCCGGCGGCTCGCCGCTGTTCCGGGACCGGATCGCGACCCGGGACAATTTGCCGACAGAGCGACTTCGCGCTGCCGGCGTCATCTTCATCGGCAAGACCAACGCACCCGAATTCGGGCTGGGCTCGCACACCTATAACCGCGTGTTCGGCCCGACGCACAACGCCTACGACCCCTCGCGCTCCGCGGGTGGCAGCAGCGGTGGCGCCGCCGTGGCGCTCGCACTGCGGATGCTGCCGCTGGCGGACGGGTCCGACTATGGGGGCAGCCTGCGCAATCCCGCCGGTTGGAACAATGTATGCGGGTTCCGGACGAGCTTTGGCCGGGTGCCGCTGGATGGCCCCGACGCATGGCTGCCGTCCATGGGCGTGGCCGGGCCCATGGCGCGGACGGTATCCGATCTGGCGATGCTGCTCTCGGTCCAGGCCGGCTATGATCCGCGCGCGCCGCTGTCGATGGAGAGCAGCGGCGCCCGGTTCGCGGGCTCGCTGCAGGCCGACCTGCGCGGGAAACGCGTCGGCTGGCTTGGCGATTTCGGCGGCGCCGTCACGTCCGAACCCGAAGTTCTGGCGGTTTGCCGCGCATCGCTCGGCCGATTCGCGGCAATTGGCTGCACCGTTGGCGAAGCGCTCCCCGCCTTCGACATCGAAAGGGCATGGCAGGCGTTTATGACGCTCAGGGCATGGCAGTCGGCAGCACCCCTGGCCGATATTGCCCGCGACCCGGCGAAACGCGCGCAGCTCAACGCGCAAGCGCTGTTCGAACTCGACCTCGCCAGCCGGTTGAGCCCGAGCGATATCCAGACAGCCTCAGCGGTACGCGCCGGCTGGAGCGCAGCATTCGGCCGCTTGTTCGAGCAGTTCGACGTGCTGGTGGCGCCGACCGCGCAGCTTTTCCCGTTCGACATCGCCCAAACTTGGCCGACCGAAATCGCCGGAAAGCAGATGCGCACCTATCACGAATGGATGAAAGGCGTCTGTCTCGTCACGCTCGCAGGGACGCCGTCGCTGGCGGTTCCGGCGGGGTTCAGCCGCACCGGCCTGCCGATCGGCCTTCAGATCATCGCTCCGAACCACCAGGAAATGACGTCGTTGCAGTTCGGCGCGGCGTACGAGGCGGCTGAGCCCTTATGGCGAAGGCGTCCGCCCAGCTTACAAGCGAAATAGCCAGCCTGGCCTCGCGCCATGCGTTGCGGATAATCGTCCAGCAGCGCTATCTGGCGACCGCGGGCATGCGTGACGGGGGCGGAACATGGGTAATGCACCAGCGCGAAGCGCGTCGGCCTCCGGCAGAGCGGCATTGCTGCTCCGACTGCTGCTGGGGTCGCTCTTTATTGCGCATCTCTATTGGAAGTTCGCGATTTTCCCCGGCGGGCTGGATGCCTGGTGGGGAAATCTGCTCAAGGCGGGATATCCGTCCTTCGTTCCTGCCTATGTCCTTTCGGCAGAGCTTGCCGGCGCCCTGCTCCTGATCCCGGGCGTTCTGACCAGATATGTCGCCTGCTACGCTATGCCGATGATGCTCGGCGCGGCTCACTTTTGGATGACGCGCAATGGCTTCTTTTTCACCAAGGCTGGAGCCGAACTGCCGTTCGTCTGGCTGGCGCTTCTTGGCATTCAGGCGGCAGCGGGGGACGGTTCCTTCGCGGCGCTCCGGTCACCGGATCAGCGCTGGGCGATGGCATGGTTGCGGCGCCGACGCTTTGCCGCTTACCGGGCCTGACCAATCGTCGTGGCATCCCGGTGCTCTAACGACGACAACGGGGCCGCTCTCCGCAAGCAGCCCCATCGATCGCCTTCAATGGCATTTCAGGCGGTTGCGGTTTTTTCCGACGCGGCGAGGGTCGAGGCGAAGTCGCGATAGGAATGGAGCGGGCGCCCCAGCAAGCGGGTGAGGCGCTCGACGCCGCCGGCCTCCGGGATCATGCCATCGCTGACAAAACGCTCGGCCATCAGGCGCATGTCATAGGCCGTCCATTTCGGCATGAAACTCGCCAAATTCTGCTCCAACGCGCTGGGATCGTCGCCGCCATAGACGATCGTGCGGCCGAGGACGCCCGACCAGATTGCGGCCACGTCCGAACCGGTCAGCGTGTCAGGACCGACGAGGTTGATCGTCTCGACCGGCAGCATGGTCGGCGCCTGCGCACGGCGGACGAGCTCGATTGCCGCGACCTCTGCGATGTCGCGCGTATCGACCATGGCGAGACCCTTGCCGCCGATTGGCATGGGATAGACACCGTGGTCGACAATGACGTCCTTGCTCATATGGTCATTGTCGATGAAGTAGGACGGGCGCAAGATGGTGGCGTTGAACCCCATCTGTTCGATCATCCGCTCGGCACCGAATTTCACCGCGAAGTGCGGCACGTTCACGAAGCGATCGGCATGGATCACCGACAGATAGACGAGGCGATCGACGCCCATTTCGCGCGCGATGTTGAGCGTGATCAGCGCCTGGGTGAATTCGTCGCCGGTTACCGCGTTGAGCAGGAAAAATGCGTCGACGCCGGTGAACGCGGCGCGCAGTGCGTCGATATCGAGCAGGTCGCCCTGCGCGACTTCCACCCCGGCAGGGAAATCGGCTTTCGAGGGATCGCGGGTAAGCACGCGCACGGCGGTGCCACGGTTGACGAGTTGGTCGACGACATGGCGCCCGACGCGGCCGGTCGCGCCGATAACGAGAATGGTCATGATGTGTCTCCTGAGGTGTCTTGATTGACGCCCCCGAAGTTAGTGATCCACAGATGCGCCAATAGACGCTATGTTTGGACATACTGTCTCGCTGGTGGAACATATGGATCTTCTCGCTCTCGCCGATTTCAACCTCGTCGCCAGGCATGGCGGGTTCGGACGCGCCGCACGGGCCGCCACACGTCCCAAGGCAACTTTGTCCCGGCGTGTGGCGGAATTGGAGGCCGGACTCGGCGTGCGCTTGTTCGAGCGCGGCGGACGCGATCTCAAGCTCACCGAAGAAGGGCGCGCGCTCCACGAACGGACCGGGCGGCTGCTTAGCGAACTCAACGAGACGGCGGCGGCAATAGCAGCGGGCGGCGATGCTCCGCGCGGCCGGCTGCGGATCAGCGCCCCTTCGCTCTTTTCGCAGATCGCGATGGGCAGGCTCGCCGCCGGCTTTGCGCTCGCATATCCCGAGGTGCGGCTGGAAGTCACGACCGACGACCGCAACGTCGACATGATCGAGGAGGGCTATGATCTGGTCATCCGGGTCAACCCACGACCCGACGAGAGCCTGATCGGGCGGGTCTTCCTGCGTGATCGGCTGGTGGTCGCGGCGGCGCCGGCGCTCGTTCGGCCGATTGACGGTTCGGCGGTGCGAGCTGTCGTGCGCGGATCGGCCGATCTGTTGGGAGACTGGAAGGTGATTACAACGAGCGGTCGGTCCGCGATCGCGATCGATCCGGTCCTGTCCCTTTCGTCCATGGTGATGGTCCGCGACGCGGTCCGGCAAGGCCTCGGTGCTGGCCGCCTGCCGCTTTCGCTGGTCAGCCATGACCTGGCGGCCGGTCGGCTGGTGGCATGGGCCGATGTCGACGAACCCGAGACCAGCTTGTGGGCGCTATATCCGTCGACCCGGCTTCTCAGCGGGCGCGTGTCCGCGTTCCTGACATATCTGAAAAAGGCCTTCCCCAGCGGTTCGCCCGACGAGTTGGCGGCGTTTATCGACTAATCACGCGCCGAACGCGGCTCACCAGCACCGTGAGTGCGGTCGCAACGCGGCTTCGGCGCGCAATGATCGGCCGACTGTCGCGCGTCGCAGCGCTTTGCGTCGTCGGCTCGGCCTGGCCGGGCACAGCCCTTATCGACGGTAGATGTCACGGCGGCGACCTGGCCGACCGGCATCTGGGTCAGGCCCAGCCCAGCTACTGCACCGACCAGCAGTCCGATCCCCGCGAATGGGCCATAGCGGCGCATCACCGACGGTTTGCGGGCGGGAGGATGATAGAGGGAGATACCTGGTTTGCGACGCATGCGATTATCTGAGCGGCACGTTAGCAGATTCCGATCATCGTCCATAGCCGAGAGCGTAGCGCGGCCCAGGAGTGATCAGGCAGCACCCACCTCGACCAGCGCTTCGTAAAGATGGTCGGGCAATGTCCGGTGGAACAGGCAGCCGGCATGGAAATCATCGGCCCAGCGGACCGTCGCCGCGATCTGGCCCGCACCCGGCAGGGTCAGCCAGATCACGCTGTCCTTCTTGAGCGCCGAATAAGTCGAGATACGGGCGCCTTCGGGCGAGAGGTCGGTCACGCGGCACAATGTCCGGTGGAGGCCGTCCCTGCCCAGCTTGGCGTCGAGCGATACGGGCGCGCGCGGCGACCGCCGGCGGTTCATCACCGCTGGTTCGAACTCCGCCGAAATATTGATCTGCCTGGCTTCCATGACGAAAAGTCTAGGCACGCGATGCCTAAGACAGCGTTAAGGACGGCAATCTCCCGACATACGAACGCCGCGCTCCCTGGAGGGAACGCGGCGTCGAACGTCACGCTACCGCCGAAGCGGCGCGGCTTATTTCTTGGTGAGCGACAGCCCGCCGAAACGCTTGTTGAAGCGCGCCACCTGACCGCCCGCGTCGAGCATCTGGCCACGACCGCCGGTCCAGGCCGGGTGCGACAAGGGATCGATTTCGAGCGTCATCGTGTCGCCTTCCTTGCCCCAGGTGGAGCGGGTTTCGTACACGGTGCCGTCGGTCATCTGAACCTTGATCATGTGGTAATCGGGGTGAGCGTCTTTCTTCACGTCGCGAAATCCTTTTGAAAGCCGCCGGTTTCCGACCGGCAGCGAAGGCGCGGCGCCTAGCAGAGGGCGTCCGCAAGTGCAAGATTATGACTGAGGCGTCGCCGCCGCGTCAGGCCGAAGGCGGATCGGCGATCATCGCTGTGAAGTTCGCCTGTGCGGCCAATTGCCCATCGATCAACGCCCGGCCCGCGAATTTGCACACCGACGAGCGCTTCTGGACGAACTCGACCTCGAGCCTAAGTAGCACGCCGGGTTCGACCGGCTTGCGGAACTTGGCTTCGTCGATCGCCATGAAATAGACCAGCTTGCCCGATCCCGCGAGACCCAGGCTCTCGACCGCGAGCACGCCAGCGGCCTGTGCCAGCGCCTCGACGATCAGCACGCCGGGCATGATCGGGCGGCCAGGGAAATGGCCCTGGAAGAAGCCTTCGTTGATCGTCACCGCCTTGATCGCGACGATCGACCGGTCGAGGATCAGTTCCTCGACACGGTCGACCAGCAGCATGGGGTAGCGGTGCGGCAGCGCCGCCATCACCCGCCCGATATCGAGCGGCCCGATGGAAGTGGCTGCCGTCGCCTCTTCGCTCACCGTCCGGACGGCTTCTTGCCGGTCGTCGGTGCCGGCGCCGGGGGCAGCGCGCCGCCCGGAACGCCCGCGGGCGGATTGCCGCGCGGCGCCGCCGGGGCACCGGCGGGGTTGCCACCCGGCTGCCAGTTTGCCGGCGGGGTGATGCTGACGGTCGTCACCAGCTTGTTGAGCTCGGCGGTGATGTCGTCGGTGATGTCGGCATTGGCATCGAAGTCGAGCGCCGCTTCCGGACGGATCACCAGGCTGACGCGCTTGGTCGTCTTGACCGTGGCATAAGCCTGCTGGAACTTGGCCGAAATCTGTTCGATCGCATAAGCGCGGGCGCGCAGGGCCGGCATTTCCGCCGTCGATGCCTGCTGCTCCTTCTGCTGGATCGAGGCGAAATTGGGCGAGGCGCGCAGCTTGGCGAGCTCGGAGTCGTCGAGCTGCCCATCCTTGTTGGCGTCGAACGCCTGCTCCAGCGGCGCGAGTTCCTTGCGGATCGCTTCGGCCTGATCGAGACCGGTCTTGTAGGTGGTCTTGATCTGGGCGATCGCGTTGGTGAACGCGGTCGTCTTCAAGATCGCGGTCTGCGGGTCGGCGACGGCGACGGACTGCGCCGTGGCGGCGGGCGCCAGCGCCAGACCGGTCGTCAGCGCGACCGCGCTGATGCCGAGATATTTGATCATGCTATTCATCAGAATTGAGTCCCTACGTTGAATGTTACGAGTTTGGTATCGTCGCCCTTGGAATGCAGAAGCGCCTTGGCGATGTCGATGCGAAGCGGCCCGAACGGCGAATTCCAGTTGACCCCGAAGCCGATCGAGATACGCGGCCGCGGCGTGTCGCCGACGAATTGTTCAAAGAACGGCCCGACCGAACTGGAAAGCGCGGTGTTGGGGGTGCCGCCGGCGGCGCAATTGCCGCTCGCATCGGGAAGGCCGCTCGGACAGATCGTCTGGGTGACGGCGCCGGTGGTCGAGTTAGTATTCGTATAGAGTTGCCTGCCTGAACTATCTTTTATCGGTGTAACGATTGGGTCGACGATCACCGTCTTGCCGTCTGCGGCGAGGTGCGAAGGGAAGTTGGTCAGGACTGGTTTCGCCACGCCCCAGACGGCACCTACGTCCATAAAGATCGACGGGCGCAAGCCCAGCTCGCGGACACCCCCAGAAAGCGGCGGCTGGAGCTCGAAGCGCACGAGATAATAGGCCCGGCCGCCCAAGGCGTCGTCGACATAGTTCTTCCTGTCCGGATCGAGCTTCTGCCCGGTGACGGCGCCGGTCGTCGGATCGGTCGTGTTGATGTAATTGATGCGCTGAACGCGCGGACCGACGCCGCGAATGTCGAAACCACGGATCTGCGGCTCGCCGAGATAGAATCGATCGGTAATCCGCACCTTGTCAATGCCCGCACCGCGGCTCTTTTCCAGGCTGGCGATATACCCAGCCTCACCGCTGATCGAGAAAATCCAATTATGACCGAGGTTCATGTATTTCGACGCTTCGATGCGTGAGCGTACATAGCGTACGTCCCCGCCCAGCCCCGCAAAATCCTGGCTGAGCACGAGACGCTTACCCGCGGTCGGCCTTAAACGGCTGTTGAGGCTGTCATAGACCAAAGAATAGCCGACGACGGAAGAAAGACGATTGCCGATCGCATCGCACAAATAGCGTCCGGCTTGAAGCGGATCGCAAGTATCGTTGGCACTATTTCCGCGAATACCGTCCGCGTTATTATCGGTATAATAGGTTGCCTTGTCGAGCCCGACCTCGTCATAGGTCAGCCCGTAGCGCGCCGATAGCGACCAATATTCGGTAATCGGCACGCCCGCGCGAACCTGGAACCCGGTCGAGACCTGCGAATAGGTCGTCTGGCGCTGGTCGCCGAGATAGTTGAACGAGTTGTAGTCGCGGCGGAAGATGTCGACGCCGACGGCGACGTTCTTGTCGAACAGATAGGGCTCGGTAAAACCGAGGCTTACCGACTTGGAATAGACCGAATAGTCGACATTGGCGCGCAGTTCCTGGCCCTTGCCGCGGAAATTGCGCTGCGTGATGCCGGCCTGGATGATGAACCGTTCGAGGCTCGAATAGCCCGCCGACAGCGACAATTCGCCGGTCGCCTTTTCCTCGACATTGGCGTTGAGCACGACCCGATCGGGGGCGGAGCCCTGCTCCTGCTTGATCTCGAACTTGTCCTGGAAGAAGCCCAGGCTGTTGATGCGGTCCTGCGAGCGCTTGACCTGGAAGCTGTTGAACGCATCGCCTTCCGCCAGGCGGATTTCGCGGCGAACGACCTTGTCCTGGGTGTTGCGGTTGCCGGTGATGTCGATCTTTTCGATGTACGACCGTTTGGCTTCCGCGATGTGGAAGTTGATCGACATGGTCAGCTTGTCGGGGTCGCGGTTGAACTCGGGGTTCACGTCGGTGAACGCATAGCCGAACAGACCGGCGGTCTCGTTCAGCCGGTCGACCGAATCCTCGACACGCTTGGCATTGTACCAATCGCCCTTGTTGATCCCCAGCCCTGCCGCCAGCTTGGTATTGTCGAAGTCGCGGATGTCGCTGTCGACGGTGACGTTGCCGAATTTGTAGCGCGGACCTTCTTCCACCACATAGGTGATGATGAAGTTCTTCTTGTCCGGGGTCAGCTCGGCGACGGCCGAGGTCACGCGGAAGTCGGCATACCCCTGGGTCAGGTAGAATTGGCGCAACTTCTGCTGGTCATAGGCCAGACGATCCTGGTCGTACGAGGTGTTGGACGACATGAATCGGGTCAGCCGCGCCTGCTTGGTGACCATCTGCTCGCGCAGCTTGCCGTCGGAAAAGACGTTATTGCCGATGATGTTGATCGCGCGGACCTTGCTCTTGGGGCCCTCATCGATCTCGAACACCACATCGACGCGGTTCTGGTCGAGGCTGACCATCTTGGGCTCGATCCGCGCGGCGAAGCGGCCCTGGCGACGATAGAGTTCGACGATCCGCGCGACGTCCTGGCGGACCGCGGTGCGCGTGAAGATCTGACGCGGCGCGAGTTTGATTTCCTTGGTGATCTTGTCCGACTTGAGGGTCTTGTTGCCCTCCAGGATCACACGGTTGATGATCGGGTTCTCGCGCACGCGGATCGCGATCTCGCCTGTTTCGACACCAGCAATCGAGACGTCGGCGAACAGGTCGCTGGCCAGCAGGTCACGCAGCGCCTGGTCGAGCGTTTCGTTGGTATAAGCCTGACCCACACGCAGCTTCGTGTACGACATGACCGTCTCGGGCTCGATCCGCTGCGAGCCTTCGACGCGCAGAGAGCGGATCACCCGCTGCGGCGCCACGGCGGGCGATGTCGGCGCGGCGGGCGCGGTTTGGGGCGTGGCAGGCGCGCTTTGCGGTGCCACGGCCTTGGGTGCGGGAGCGGCAGGCGCGGCGGCGGCGGTCTGCGCGGCGGCGGCCACGGGGACCCCCGAGAGCATTGTTCCCGCGAGCAACACCGTCACGGCGCGCGTTCCGAACTTCGACGTATTGATAACTTTCACCATTCCACCCCAGCCGGAG
>Ga0207683_10000068_pt1 | contig 78969 bp, 63 predicted proteins | sample KBSM73metaG_FD_184333 | JGI IMG/M metagenome (GOLD analysis project Ga0207683, IMG submission 184333) | Miscanthus rhizosphere microbial communities from Kellogg Biological Station, Michigan, USA - KBS M7-3 metaG (SPAdes) (version 2) | ecosystem: Host-associated > Plants > Roots > Rhizosphere >...
GAGCGCGGACGCAGGCAGCGAGAGCGCCAGGGCGGCGAGTGCGAACAGGCCCGCAGCGCGCGTGCGCGCCGTGATCACAAGACGTCCCGCCACCGCCGCGACGATAGCGTGGCGCCCGGACCGCGGCGGCGCAGCCCGGTAGACTCCCCCCGCATGGAGAGCCTGACTTCGACCGTCGAGGAGTACCTGGAGAAGCTCTTCTGGATGAACGAGGCCGGCATCGACCCCACGCAGGCCAACCTGGCCCGCGCGGTGGGCGTCTCGCAGCCGACGGCCCTCGAGATGGTGCGGCGACTCGTGGACGACGGCTTCGTCGTCCGTGACGAACGCAAGCGCCTCACGTTCACGGCCGCCGGCGAGCAGTCGGCCAGCCGGATCGTCACGCGGCACCGCCTCATCGAGGCCTTTCTCGTGCAGGTCTTCGGCATCCCGTGGGACGAGGTGCACGAGGAGGCGCACTCCTTCGAGCACGGCATCTCCGAGAACCTCGAGGAGCGCATGCGCGTGCTGCTCGTGGGCGTGACCACCTGCCCGCACGGCCACCCGATCGGCGACGCCCCGCGTGAGCCGGGAGTGCCGCTCGTGACCGTCCCCGTCGGCTCGACGGTGCGCGTGCTGCGCCACGAGAACGAGGCCGAGGAACTGCTCCACGCCTACAAGCGAGCGGGCATCGAGCCGGGCGACTCGATCGAGATCACCGGGCTGACGGGCGAGTCGCTCGAGCTGCTGACACCTGCCAAGGGCCCCACCAGCCTCAGCATCCCCGAGTCGCGCGCCGTCACGGTCGCGATCGAGGAGAGCGGCGACGGGGCCGTCGCCGAGGTGGACGTACCGGGCGCCGCGGTCGCGTTGCACACGTCCTGGGGGCGCTAGCGCGTCCTTACGCGAGGATCGTGTCGTAGAGCAGGAAGACGTTGAGCGACACGATCACGCCCACCACGATGTAGGCCGCGATGTTCGTCGTGCGCCGGTTGACGAGATTGCCCATCAGCTCGCGGTTGCGGCAGAAGATCACGAGCGGGATGAGCGCGAACGGGATCCCGAACGACAGCCCGACCTGCGAGATGATGAGTGCGCTGGACGGGTTGATGGCCGGGATCGCGAGCACGATCAGCGCCGGGGCCATCGTGATGATCCGCCGGAGGTAGAGCGGGATCTGGCGGTTGATGTAGCCCTGCATCACGACCTGCCCGGCCAGCGTGCCGACGCTCGACGACGAGAGGCCGGAAGCGAGCAGCGTGATGCCGAAGATGACGTCAGCGTGGTTTCCGACGATCACGCCGAGGCCGCGGTAGGCCTCGTCGATGTCGCCGATGCCCGTCAGGCCGCGCGAGTGGAAGACGGCGGCGGCCATGATCAGCATCGCCATGTTCACGAGCCCGGCGATCGTCATCGCGATCACGACGTCGATCTGCTCGAAGCGGAAGATGCGCCTGCGCTCGTCGGCATTCGCGCCGACCACGCGCCGTTGCGTGAGCGACGAATGCAGGTAGATCACGTGCGGCATCACGGTCGCGCCCAGGATTCCCGCGGCCAGGAGCACGCTCTGGGAGTCGGAGAACTGCGGTGTCAGCAATCCCTTCACGGCCGCGGCCCCGTCGGCGTGCGCGTGGAAGATCTGGAACGTGAAGCCCGCCACGATGATGCCCACGAGGGTCGTGATGACCGCTTCGAGGTGGCGCACGCCGCGCAACTCGGCGCTGAGGATCGCGAACGTGACAACACCGGTGAGCAGGCCGGCGGGGAGCAGCGGCATGCCGAAGAGCAGGTGGAAGCCGAGGGCGGCGCCGACGAATTCCGCGAGGTCGCAGGCCATGGCGACCGCCTCCGCCTGCAGCCAGAGGAAGATCCGCATCGGCTTCGAGAACGCCTCGCGGCTGACCTCGGCGAGGTTGTAGCCCGTGGCGATGCCGAGCTTCGCGCTCATCGTCTGGATCAGCATGGCCATCAGGTTCGAGACCAGGATGACCCAGAGCAGCATGTACCCGTACTTGGAGCCGGCCGCGATGTTGGTGGCGAAGTTCCCGGGGTCGACGTACGCGATCGCCGCGATGAATGCGGGGCCGAGGAAGGGCCACAGTCCGCGCAGCCCTCCTCGCCTCTCGGCCAGCGAGCGCTGTGCCGCTTCGAGGACCTTCTGCTCGCCGGGCAGGGCGACGGCGGGCAGATCGGTACGCACGGGCGGCGGTGGATTCACGCGCTCCCTCCGATGCGGATCCGCTCCGCGAGCTCGCGGGAGATGGCATGGCGCTCGCCGGCAACCTCGACGGTCAGGGGACCGTCGAAGGGCGCGTGCGCCAGCATGACGACGCGCTCGTCCGGCAGGAAGCCGAGCTCGGCGAGGTAGCGCAGGAGGCCCGGGTCGCCGTCCGGCACGCGGCGGATGACGGCCTCGGCGCCGCGCGCGAGCTCGCTCAGCGGCCGGTCGTCCTCCTCGGCCAGCTCGAGCTCGGGCGTGGGGATCGGATCGCCGTGCGGATCGCGCGTCGGGTGGCCGAGGGCCGCATCGATGCGCGCCTCGAGCGCCTCCGAGAGGTGGTGCTCGAGGCGCTCGGCCTCGGCATGCACCTCGTCCCAGGAAAGGCCGAGCGCCTGCATCAGATAGAGCTCCAGCAGGCGGTGGTGGCGAATGACCTCGAGTGCCGCCTGCGTGCCCGCATCGGTCAGCGCGACGCCGTGATACGGCTCGTGGCGCACGAGTCCCACGCTTGCAAGGCGCTTGATCATCGCGGTCGCCGAGGCGGCCGTGACGCCGAGGCGCTCTGCCAGCGCACTCGTGGTCACGCTGCCGCTGCGATCCAGCATCCAGATCGCCTTCAAGTAATCCTGGACGGTCTCGGTCATGACGAGCATGAACCTGATATTAGACAACTCTAAATTTGCTTGTCGAGGTGACCGTCGCGCGGGTGCCCGGGAGATCGCGTCGCGCCTGACGTTGCGGCTCCTTGGCCCGGCGCCGAACGAGCCGCTGCGCGATCGCGCGATCGCGCGAGCGCCGCGCGCCGCCTGAAGTACGTTGTGCATGCGTGAGTGCCGAGCAAGCCACGAGGCTGAGCTACGTCGCGCGTCCCTGCCCGCTCTGCGGCTCGGACGATGACGCGACGGTGATTGCTCCGTCCACGGTCGACGAGAGCACGCTCGATCGCTTCGCGTTCGCGTCGCGCAAGCTCCCGGAATACATGCATCACCGGCTCGTGCGGTGCCCGGTCTGCACGCTCGTCTATGCGAGCCCCGTGCCCGACGCAGCCTCGCTCGCGGAGGCCTACGAGGACGCAGCGTTCGACAGCGGCGTCGAGGCGCAGTTCGCGAGCCACACGTACGCGGCGCTCGTACGACCACTCCTGGCCCGGCTGCCGCGTCCCCTGCGCGCGCTCGACGTGGGCACCGGCGACGGCGTCTTCCTCGAGCGCCTCCTGGAGCTGGGCATCGACGACGTGAGCGGCGTCGAGCCGTCGGCGGCGCCGGTCGCCGCGGCCGCACCGCGCGTACGTGACCGTATCGTCCAGGACGTGTTCCGGGCCGAGCGCTTCGAGCCCGGGTCGCTCTCCCTGATCACATGCTTCCAGACGATCGAGCACGTGCCCGACCCGCTCGTCTTCTGCCGTGACGCTGCCGGGCTCCTGGCCGAGGGCGGGGTCCTCATGATCGTCTGCCACGACTGGCGAGCGCGCGTCAACCGGGCGCTGGGGCGCCGTTCCCCGATCTACGACATCGAGCACGTGCAGCTCTTCTCCGCCACGAGCGCTCGGGCGCTGCTCGAGCGATCCGGCCTCGCCGACGTCCGGGTACGCGGCATCCGGAATCGCTATCCCGCGTCGTACTGGACGCGCCTCGCTCCGCTCCCGCGCGTCGTGAAGAGCCGCGCACTCGGCCTGCTCGACGGCAGCCGCGTCGGTCGCGTGGCCGTCTCGCTGCCGGTCGGCAACCTGGTCGTCACCGGGGTCAGTCGACGAGGAAGCTGATGGTCGCCTCGGCCTCGCGCGCCGCTGCCTCGGCCTCGGCGCGCGTGTCGCCGGTCGCGAGCACGAAGCCTGCGCGGTCGGAACCGCGCAGGAGCGGCTCGATCTGCGTGCCCGGGGCGCGGTAGGAATATGCGAGCTCGACGCCCGGGAGGGCGCGCGCCTCCTCGAGGCCATCGACACGCCGCAGGCGCCCGGGTGGCGCGATCAGGAAGCGCACGATCGCAGCGCGGTCGCGCACCGGCTCCAGCCGGCCCGGCGGACGGCCGAGCGCGGCCAGCACCGCTGCGGCGCTGAGGTCGACGCCGAGCGCCGCCGCGCACAGCTCCGCGTCGTGGCCTCCGCCGAGCCGCGCGGCGACCTCCATGACGCGCGGGCCGTCCGCCGAGATAAGCACCTGCGTATAGGTCGGGCCCTCCGTGATGGCGAGCGCACGGCAGGCGGCGGCCGCCGCAGCCACGACGTCTGCGACCGGGTGCAGCGACGGGTAGGTGTGCGCCGTCGCAACGCCGAACGCCAGCGCGCACTCGCGGTCGGTGACGGTGAGCGGGACGAAGCGGCCACCGTCGAGGAACGCGTTGACCGTGAGCTCCGGGCCCTCGACGAACTCCTCGCAGAGCGCTTGGCCGTCGCGCGAGTCATGGGCCGCGCGCGCAACCGCCGCCGAGACGTCGCCGCCCGGCTCGACGATCGAGAGGCCCCGCTGGCCCTGCGCCGCATTGGGCTTGACGACCACGCGGGCCCCGGCCGGGAACCCCGTCCCGTCCTCGCTGAAGCCCGGCTGCTGCACGCCGTGGCGGGCGAACGCGCGCCGCTGCTCGAGCTTGTCCGTGGCCCGCGCCGCCGCGACCGGGTCGAGCGGATGCGGGAGCTTCAGCGCATCGGCGACCTCCGCCGCGACACGCACGGGGCCGTCGGTGCCGGGCGAGATGACGCCGGCTGCGCGCTCGCGCTGGGCCGCCCCGAGGAGGCCGCCGAGGTCCATGGCCGAGACATGCCCGAAGCGGTCGGTCAGCCCTTCGCGCACGCAGAACGCCCAGCGGTCGCGGTCGCACGCGACCGTCGTGATCCCCAGTCGCCGGGCGGCCGCATACGCGCCCAGTTGCCCGGCGCCCGCGCCGAGCACCATGAGAGGCCGCTCGGGAATCGCTACGTGATGGCTGCCACGTGCGCAGCCCACCAGGCCGGGTTGTCGGCGTACCAGCGGATCGTGCGCTCCAGGCCCTCGTCGAAGCCGATGCGCGCGCGCCAGCCGACGCACTCGGCCGTCTTGCCGGTGGAGCCGATGTGGCGATCGACCTGGCCCGGGCGATCCGGCACGTGCGCGATCAGCGAGCGCGGCTTGCCGAGGCTGTCGCAGATGCGCTCGGCGATGCTCTGCACGTCGACATCGACACCCGTGGCGACGTTCAGGACCTGGCCGGCGACGCGCTCGAGCGGCGCGGCGATGATCGCCGCGATCGCCTCCGAGGTGTCCTCGACGTGCAGCCAGTCGCGGCTCGCGCTGCCGCCTCCGTGCACCGTCAGCGGACGATCCTGCAGGGCCGCCGTGATGAAGCGCGGGATGACCTTCTCGGGGTGCTGATAGGGGCCGTAGTTGTTGAACGGCCGCACGACCACGGCGGGCGTGCCGTAGGTGCACCAGTAGCTGTAGACGAGGCGATCGCCGCCCGCCTTGGTGGCGGCGTAGGGCGAGCGCGGATTGAGCGGGTGCTCCTCGTCCATCGGGTCGCGCTCGGCCGTGCCGTAGACCTCGCTGGACGACACGAGCACGAAGCGCTCAACGGGGTGCCGGCGGCACGCGTCGAGCAGCACCTGGGTGCCCTCGACGTTCGTCGTGACGAACTCGCTCGCGCCGTCGAGGATCGACTTCTCGACGTGCGACTCGGCCGCGGCATTGACGATCACGTCGACGCCCGCGACGATCTCCTCGACGTGGGCGGCATCGCGGATGTCGCCCTCGACGAACGCCAGGCGGTCGTGTCCGAGCAGGTCGGCGATGTTGGCCGTGTTGCCGGCGTAGGTGAGCGCGTCCATGATCACGACCTCGTGGTCGGTGGCGCGCAGCAGATGCCGGCAGAGGTTGGAGCTGATGAACCCGGCACCGCCGGTGACGAGCACGCGCGTCATTCGAGCACCTCGTCGATCACGTAGAGCGGGCGCTGCTCCACGTCGCGCTGGATCCGCATGACGTACTCGCCGAGCAGCGCGAGAATGAAGCCCTGGACCGCCAGCACGCCGAGGATCAGCGCGGCGAGGAAGGTCGGGCCCGGGAAGTTTGCCTCAGCGATCCAGTAGATCACGGCATACGTGCCGAGTGCGAGCGACGCCAGCGTCATCACGATCGCGATCGCCGCGCCGGCCCACTGGATCGGCTGCGGCCAGAAGCCGAACAGCACGTGCAGCGCGAGTCGCAGCAGCCGCATCGACGAATAGCGCGAGGCCTGCCCCTCGCGGGCGTGGTGCTGGAGGTCGACCTCGACCACCGAGGCACCGGTCGAGAGGATCAGCGCCTTCGTGAACTTCTGCCGGCCGACGCGGTGCAGCACGGGCTCGATCGCGCTCCGCCGGTAGGCGTTGAACGCGCAACCGTAGTCCGAGATCTCGACGCTCGTCAGCTTCCGCAGCATGCCGTTGACGGCGCGGGACGGCAGCTTGCGACTCATGAGCGCGTCGGCGCGTGCCTGCCGGCGGCCCGAAGCGACCTCGACGCCGTTGTCCTCGAGCGCGGCCACGAGCTTGCCGATGTCGTCGGGATCGTTCTGGAGGTCGCCGTCCATCGTCACGACGATGCCGGCGCGCGCGTGCAGCATGCCGGCCGCCATCGCCGGGTGCTGGCCGAAGTTGCGCTTGAGCAGAACCACGCGGAAGCGCGAATCGCGCGCGTGCGCCGCGCGCAGCAGCGCTCTCGAGCCGTCGGTGGAGCCGTCGTCGACGAGCACGACCTCCCACGGCCGCCCCCATGCGATCAGGGCGCGCGAGAGTCGTTCAACCAGCTCATCGACGTTGCGTGCCTCGTTGAAGACCGTCACGACGACGCTCACATCGGGCCGCGCTGTATCCTCGCCGGCGCTCGCCGACGTCAGCACGGCCTCCTCTTCAGCGGCGGCCGACACCCGCCGAGGGTACCAATTTCGGCTCTCTCCCCGCTCCTGATGGGCGACGCCGGCACAGAGGCACTAGGTTGAGACGTGGATGGCGGCGCTGCCGGACACTCGCGCACGATCTGGCGCCGTGCTGCTCGCGGGCGGCCTGGCAGCGGCGTTCCTGGCCACCCGGATCGCACTCACGTGGCGATTCCCGTGGTTCGTCGACGAGACCACGTTCGCGAGCTTCGCCAGGGACGTGCACGGCGACGTCGCGAGCTGGCTGTTCATCGCCGAGAGCGACCACAAGGGCCTCCTGCCATCGTGGCTGGGCGCGGGCCTGATCAGCGCCGGCATTGCCCCCGTGACGGCCATGCGCCTGCTTGCGGTGGCCGGTGCGGCACTCGCCGCGATCTGCGGCGGCCTGCTCATGCGCCGTCTGTACGGGCGACGCGAAGGCTTTCTGACGGCGGCGCTGATCGCGCTCGGGCCCTATTTCCTCGTCACCGCGTCGGTCGGCATCTATGACGCAATGGCAACCGGGCTGGTCGCGGCAGCCGTGCTCGCCTCGATCCGGCTGGCCCAGAATCCGAAGCTGTACCCGGCGCTGGCTCTCGGCTGCATCCTGGGTGCGGGCGGCCTCACGAAGCCCACGACCTGGGCCGCCGCCATCGTCCTCCCGTTCACGCTGCTGCTCTTCGACTACCGCTCGCCGGAGCTGCGACGGCGCCTCGGGTCGTGGTTCGTGCACGCGGCGATCGCGCTGGCGCTGGGGTACGCGTTCGCGTCGATGGCGCACCTCACTCCGCTCTACAACCGGCCGCTCAGCATCGAGAACCAGCGCACGCTCGGCGACTCGCTCCGCAACCTGGGGCCCGTGCTCCGGGAGAACTGGCCGCCGCTCTGGGACGCTCTCAGCGGCTACCTCACGATCCCCGGGGTCGTTCTGGCATGCCTCGGCGTCGTCGTCGCCGCGCGCCGGCACCGCGCCGCGGCAGTGATCCTGGGGGTGTGGACGCTGGCGGTGATGGTCTCGGCGCTGTTGCTCCCGCTGACCGAGTACCCGCGCTACTTCGCGACGGCGATGGTGCCGCTGTCCGCGTTCGTGGCCATCGGAGCACTCGCGGTCTGGGACGGGATCGCCGCCGGGTCGTGGGCGCGCCGCGGCGTGCGCGTCGCCGCGGCCGTGGCGGTCGCTGCGCTCGCGCTGCTGCCGGCCGCTCGCTTCGAAGGACGGGTGCTGGCCGATCCCGTGCACGCCAGCTACCCCGGACTGGACCACGTGCAGTACGTGACCGCGAACAGCGCGCAGACGTGGGTGGTGCCCGTGGCACGGAGGATCGAGCGCGGCGGCGGGCCGTATCCCGTGCACATCGACGTGGGACGGGGCTATCCCTGGGGCCTCGACCTCGAGCTCAACGGGGCGACGTACGGCAGTGCGCGCCGCTACGACGTGTTCGCGAATGGCAAGCCGGCGGAGCGGGCGCGTGCCCGCTACTTCATCCGCGACGGGCCCGGCGGCCTCTCCGTGCCGCCCGGCTTCCGGCTGATCTGGAGCTACGCGCGCAGTGACGGCGGCGCCGTGATGCAGCTCTACGAGCGCTCGTAGGCTCAGGCAGCGCGGCGCGTCGGGCGAGCGGGCGGCGCCTCGGCAGCGGGCGGGGCCACGCGCACGTCACGCAGTCCCGAGACGGCGTCGGCTGCCGGGGAGACCAGGCGCACCTCGCCGTCGCGGACGATGCTGCTGCGAATGTAGAGCGGCCGCCGCTTGACCTCCTCGAACACGCGCGCGAGGTACTCGCCCACCAGTCCGATCGCGAACAGGTTGAGCGAGCCGAACAGCAGGACGAGGATCAGGATCGTCGTGACGCCGGGGGCCGAGCTGTCGGGGAAGAGCACGCGGCTCGCTCCCTGCGCCGCGGCGAGCACGAGGCTGAGCACGAACAGCACACTGCCGACGAAGCTGAGCATCGTCAGGGGCACGTTGCTGAACGAGAAGATGCCCTTCTTGGCCCAGCCGATGTTGCGGCGGAGGCTGTTGGTCGTCTCGCCGAACATGCGCTTCGGCCGGACGTAGTCGATCCCCGTCTGCTTGAAGCCGACGAATGCGCGCACGCCGCGCAGGAAGAGGTCGCGCTCGTCGCACTGCAGCATCGCGTGCACGACGCGGCGGTCGATCAGCGAGAAGTCGCCGGCGTCGCGCGGGATCGAGAGGTACGAGAAGCGATCGAACGCCCAGTAGAAGGCGCGGTAGGCCCGTTGCATGAACCACGTCGCCTCACGCGAGACGCGCCGCCCGTAAACGACGTCGTAGCCTTCCTTCCAGCGTTCCACGAACTGCGCGATCAGCTCCGGCGGGTCCTGCAGGTCGCCGTCCAGCAGCACGACCGCGTTCTTCGTCGCGAGCTCCATGCCGCTCCGGAAGGCGGCCTGCGAGCCGAAGTTGCGCGAGTGCGAGACCCCGAGGACGCGCCGGTCGCGCTCGCTGATCGCGCGGATCACCTGCTCACTGTCGTCGGGGCTCGCGTCGTTCACGAAGATGATCTCGTAGTCGATCCCGAGCGCAGTGAACGTCTCGGTCAGCCGCCGGTACATGACGGGGATGGCCTCCGCATCGCGATAGCACGCGATCACCGCCGTCACGCTGTGCTCGGCGTCGAGCGCGACCTCCTTGGTCGCGCTGCGGTAGCGCTCGGGATTGGCGAGGCCCTCGTACCACGCGGTCATGCGCTCGAGGCCGTCTTCGAGCGGCGTCGTCGCCTCCCAGCCGAGCGCGCTCCGCGCGCGTTCGCTGTTGGCGAACCAGTCGGCGGTGTCCCAGCGGCGCGCCGGCATCGTGAAGCTCGCGGGGCGGTCGATGCCGTAGAGCTCGCGAGCGATCTCCGCCAGCTCGCCGATCGTGGTCTGGCGGCCGGTGCCGACGTTGAAGGAGTCGCCGTAGTCGTCCTCACGCAGCTCGCTCGCAGCGGCCACGAATGCGTCGACGACGTCGTCGCTGTAGACGAAGTCGCGCGAGATGCGCGGATCCACGAGCGGCGGCAGCTCGCCGCGCACGCCGTGCTGCACGATCTGGGGCATGAGCCGCGAGGGATCCTCGAGCGGGCCGTAGACGGAGTAGAGGCGCAGGTTGGCTGCCGGCAGCCCGTGGTGCTTGCCGTAGTAGTGGATGAGGTGGGCGCAGGCGGCCTTGGAGACGGCGTACTCGCTGTTGACGGCCAGGAAGTCGTGCTCCTCCGGCCCGGCCGCGTTCTCTCCGTACTCCGACGAGCTGCCGGCGTGGATGTAAGCCGCGAGATTGCGCGTCGCGAGGCGCTCGAGCAGCGCGTGCGTGCTCATGAGATTCGTGCGCAGGATCAGTTCGCCGTCCGTCTCGAACGAGTACGCGCCGTACGCGATGCAGTTGAACACGGTGCGCGGTCGCACCTCGTCGAGCATGCGGTCGACGTTCAGCCCGACGAGCGCGTCGAACTCGCGCACGTTGGCGGCCGGCAGATCCTCGAGCCGCCAGGCCGGCGTACGGCTCGTCGTCGCAACCACGTCCGAGCGGTGCTCGAGCAGCCTGCGCGCGAGATTGGCGCCGACGAAGCCGCTCGCGCCGAGCACGAGGATCGGCCCTTGCAGGGAGCGAATGCGGTCGCCGGGCTTCATGCAGAGCGCCGCAGCGGCCGCGGCTGGCGGGCGAGGTGCTCGAGCGCCGAGCGCAGGAGCGCACGCGGAGAAAGGCCGTGCAGATCGTGCAGGAACTCCGCGCCGCCCGTCTCGCCCGCCGGCGAGCGGCGCACGCCCGCGCGCACGAGACGCGTCGCCAGACCGTTCTCGGCGACGACCTCGGCCGTTAGTGAGCCGACCCCGCCGTCCACGTAGTGCGATTCGACCGAGATCGCGAGCGGCACGCCGGCCAGCGCGGCCACGAGGTCGTGCGTGGGCGCCGGACGCACGCAGGAGACGACGACGACGCGCGCGGCGACGCCGCTCTCGGCGAGCAGGCGCTGCGTCTCGACGGCGGTGGAGGCCATGTTCCCGAGCGCGACGAGCGCAATGTCGGCGCCGTCGCCGAGCACGTGCGCGCGACCCATCGCGAAACGGCCGTCGAGCCCGGCGATGGCAGGGCCCATGCGCGCCAGGCGCAGGTAGGCCGGTCCCGCGAGCGTGCTCGTCGACGCAACGGCGCTCGCGGTCTGCGGATCGTCGGCCGGAGCGATGACGGCGAGCCCGGGCAGTGGCCGGAGCACGGCGACGTCCTCCAGTGCCCAGTGCGTGATGCCGTTCGGGCCGTAGTCGAGGCCCGGCCCGACGCCCACGACGCGCACCGGGAGGTCGTGCAGCACGGGGCCGTTGCGGATGAACTCGTACGAGCGCAGGGCGGCGAACGTGGCGATGGAGTAGACGAACGGGACGTACCCCGCCTCCGCGAGCCCCGTGGCCATGCCGACCATGTTCTGCTCGGCGACGCCGACGTTGATGAAGCGGTCGGGGTGGCGGTCGGCGAACGGCTCGACGGCCATGAACCCGAGGTCGCCCGTCAGCAGGAGCACGCGAGGATCGCTGTCGGCGAGCTCCGCCAGCGCTGTCACGAATGCCTTCCTCATGCGGCTGCCCTGCGGGACTCGAGCGCGCCGAGCTCGGACAGCGCGGTCGCGTACTGGGCGTCGTCCATGGGGAGGTAGTGCCAGCGGATCTCGCGCTCCATGTAGGAGACGCCGTGGCCGAAGACCGTCTGGGCGAGCAGGACGTGCGGCCGGTCGGGGCCGGACGCGAGCCCGTCGATGACGCCGCGCAGCGCCGCGTGATCATGCCCGTCGACGACATGGGCGTCCCAGCCGAAGCTGCGCCATCGCTCGTCGAGCGGCGCGAGGTCGATCACGTCGCGCGTGTAGCCGAGTGCCTGCTGGCCGTTGACGTCGACGACGACCACGAGATTCGCGAGCCGGTGGTGCGCGGCGAACATGACCGCCTCCCAGACCGAGCCCTCGTTGCACTCGGCGTCGCTCATGAGCACGAACGTGCGCCGCTCGCTGCCCGAGAGCCGCGCCGCGAGCGCCGAGCCCGTCGCCAGCGAGAGCCCGTGACCGAGCGAGCCCGTCGAGAAGTCGACGCCGGGCAGGACGTGATCGGGATGGGTCCCGAGGCGGCTGCCGTCGACGCAGAAGCTGGCGAGCTCGGCGGAGTCGATCACACCCGTCTCGTGCAGCGCCGCGTACAGCGCCAGGCTTGCGTGCCCCTTCGAGAGCACGAAGCGATCGCGCTCCGGATCGTCCGGGCCCTCGCCCCGCAGGACGCCCGCGTAGAGCGTGCCCAGAATGTCGGCGACGGACAGGCTCGAGCCGATGTGCCCGACGTTCGCACGCTTCGACTGCTCGATCACGATACGGCGGATCCGGTCGCTCAGGATCCCCGCGGGCGCGGTGGCGCGAGACAAGGACGACTCCTGGTGTGCTGCAGTCTCGGTGGATTCGGGCATGCGGGCATCACAACGCGTGCGCACCTGCCTTCAAACCTATACACGCTCCGCGGGCGCGAATGGGGCCGCCTCTCGCAGCAGTTCCGCCAGCTCACGCGCGCGAGTCCTGCGGTCGAGGCGCTCCCGCCACTCGGCCGTCAGCCGGCGTTCCTCGAGGCTCCCGGCGAGCCAGGCTCCGGTGGCGTGGCCGAGCGCGGCGACGATCTCGCTCTCGTCGTCCGGATCCGCGATCCAGGCCGAGCCCGTGTCGCGCAGCAGCGACGCCGCGTCGCCTTCGGGCGGAACGAGCGCGAGGATCGGCCGCTCCGCTGCCAGGTACTCGTAGACCTTGCCCGAGACGACCGAGAGTCCGCGGCCGCCTGCGCGCGGCACGAGCAGCAGCAGCACGTCCGCGGCGCGCATCGCGGCCAGCGCCTCGGCGTGCGGCCGGAAGCCCTCGAGCGCGAGCGCGTCGCCCAGGCCGAGCCCCAGCGCCCACTCGCGATCCGCGGGCCTGAGCTCGCCCAGGAACGCCGCCTGCACGCGGCCGCCGAGCTCGGGGCGGCTGCGCAGGAGCGCCGCGAAGGCGCTCAGGAACGGCCGCGGCGTGCGCTGGCCGAAGAACGAGCCCGCATGGACGATGCGCATGCGCTCGCCACGGGCGTACACGAGGCCGTCGAACTCGTCGAAGTCGCACCCGTTTGCGACCACGCGCACGTCGGTGCCGGGCGGAGCGAGCGCCGCGGCTTCCTCGGCGATCGCAGGCGTGACCGCGCTCACGGCTGCGACGCGCCGCAGCGCGGCGCGCGCGATGCGGGCCTCGACCGCGCGCTTCGCGCGAACGCTGCGCCGGTCGTAGCGCCGGTGTGGATTCGCAAGCCACGAGTCGCGGAAATCGGCCACGTGAGGAACCCCGCTACGGCGCGCGATCGCGGCAGCGATCACGTGCACGGAGTTGGGCGGCGAGGTCGAGAGCACGACATCGATCTCGCGCTCGCGCACGGCCCTGGTGCCCGCACGCACGGCATCGGGAAGCCACGCGATCTCGGGGTCGGGCAGCAGGGCGCTGCGTCCCAGCAGGGCGGCGCGCACTCCGAGCCTGCGCGCGCCATCGGCGGCGGCCAGGCGCGCGGCCGGCGTCTGTGCGTGTGAGGGCCCGCGGTAGCGCGCACGGTGCACCGTCGTCGCCGGCGGGACGTCGGCGGCGAGGCCGGGGTCGACCGCGCTCCATTTCGGGTCGTCCGGCGCAAGCACGTCCACATCGATGCCGAGCTCCGGGAGGTGACGGCACAGCTTGAGCACGCGCTGCACGCCGCCGCCGCCCGCGGGCGGGAAATAGAACGAGACGATCAGGACGCGCATCGCTCGTCGCGCCAGTGCGCTGCGAGTGCGCCCGCCGTGTCGGCGTGGCCGCCGCGCGCCGCGATGCCGTCGAGCAGACGGTCGTAGAGCTTGTCCCAGCCGCGCCCGTAGACGCCGTCGAAGCGGTCGTTGTGCCAGAGGATGCTCGCGCAGCCGCCGACGTCGTGCAGGTGGTCGAGCACGCGCTCGACCTCGTCCCAGGCATCTTCGGGGGAGAGCCCCAGATAGCGCTCCTCGGAGAGCGTCGTGTCCATCAGCACGAGGGGCACCTCGAGGATGCGCATGGGCGCCCCGGTGGCGATGTCCCAGGGCCGGAACGGGAACGACAGCCCGGCCCGCGGCCCGGTCCGCTCGGCGTAGCCGAGTGTCGTGTCGTAGGAGAAGCCGAGCCGATCGAGCGTCCGGATGCCCTCGTGCCACGGGAGACGCAGGTAGTGGTGGCGGTTGCCCGCGATCGGCCCGCCCAGCAGCCCGGACAACACGGCGCGCTCGCCGGCCACGAGCCGCTCGTCGGCCAGGCAGGTGTAGCTGGAGTGGAGTCCCACTTCGAGCCCGAGCGCGTCGAGCTCGGTCACGAGGCGTGCGCGCCGGGCGGCGTAGGCCCCGGGCGCCGCTCCGTCATGGGGGTCACGGTGCGCGGCGAGCACGAAGCAGGTCGAGCGGAAGCCGTGGCGCTGCTCGCTCGCGGCAAAGCGCTTGTGCGACCAGTTGGGATCACTGCCGAGCAGCCGGTGGAGCGGCGCGCGCGCCAGCCCGGCGGCCTCGACGCGCATGGCCTCGGAGTCACCCCCCGCGAGGGCGTTCTTGAGCCGCGCCCCGGCGCCGAGAAGCCCGCGGCGGCTCCACCGCCAGGGGGTGTCGATGTCATGCGTGAGCGCGACCGCGAAGCGCGCGTCCTCGGGATAGGCGGGCGCGGGCTCGGCTCCGACGCCCTTCGCCGCCTCCCGCAGCGCGAGCACGATCTCGTCGAGTGGCGTCGCGCCGGCCCCGAGCGCCGAGGCCGAGGCCGGGAAGCGCCCGTGCTCGTCCGCAGCGCCGCCCAGCTCCTCGGTGCGCGCGAGCGTCGCTGCCGCGGCTCGCAGGTCCCATGTCGGATCGAGCGGGATCACGGGCGCGCCGTCGGCAATCGCGAGGCCGGCCGCCGCACAGAGCTCACCCGCGACCCAGCGCACTTGCGCATGGAGGCCGTCGGGGAGCGACACGACGGCGCGGTGCACGCGCGCATCCTAGACGGTTGGAACGGCCTACCCTTGCGGCGTGCTTCCCTCCCCGGCGCTGGCTTACCGCGCGAGCATCGCAGCCGCCTGTGCCGTGGCAGCCGGCCGCCTGCTCCCGTACATGGGCGACCGTGTCATGCACCGCGACGAGGCGCTTGCGGTCATGGTCGCCCGCAGGCCGCTGGGTGAGCTGCTCGAGACGGTGCAGCTCGTCCGCGGCGGTGCGCCGCTCCACTTCCTGCTCGCCAAGATCGTCGCGGAACTGGGCGGCGGGCTCGTCGCGACGCGCGCCATCTCGGCCGCGGGCCTGCTGCTCGCGATCGTCGCCGTCGGCCTGCTCGGGCGAGCGCTGGCAGGGCCGGTCGTCGGTGCGGGCGCCGCCTGGATCGTGGCACTGTCGCCGGTCGCCCTCTATTACGGCGACTTCGCGCGCATGTACTCGCTCTTCCTCGCCTTCAGCACGCTCTCTCTGTGGTGCCTCGTGCGCGCGCTCGAGACGGACGAGCCGCGCTTCTGGGCCGGCACCGCGGCGCTGCTCGTGCTCACCACCTACACGCACCCCTACGGCGTGGTGGTGGGCGTGATCGCCGCCCTGACGGTACTCGCGGAGTTGGTGCAGGTGGGCGACCGAGCCGCCTGGCGCCGGCCGCTCTGGGCAGCGGCCGGCGTGATCGTGGGGACTGCGCCGCTGGGCATCGGCTACATCGTGCTGGCCTCGCGCCTCGACAAGGTGCCTCAACCGCGGGGGACGTCGATCCCGAAGCCGTCGCTCGTCGACGTCGCCGGCCAGGCGGGCGCGCACTTCGTGGGCGTCCCTCGCTCGGGCGGGCTCGTTGCTCTCTACCTCGTCGTGTGCGGCACGCTTGCCGTGGTCGGCCTCGTCACGCTCGCACGCGGCGGTGCCGGCCGGGCCGCGCTCGTGATCTCGTGGATCGTGCTGCCGCTGGCGGTGCTCGCGGTCGTGCGCATCCCGAACGCCGACAACCACGTGCGCTACGTGATCGAGACGCTGCCGCTCGTCGCGATCGCGATCGTCTACGGAGCAGCCACGCTCGGGCGCATGCTCGGCTGGCGCGGGGCCGTGGCGGCGGCGCTGGCCGCGACGGCCCTCGTCACGATCGTGGGAGCCACGCGCGGGGCGCGCCTGCCCGACTACCGCTTCCGCGGTGACGCCTGGGCGGTGCCCAAGGCCAACCTCGACCGGGGCGCCGGCCACCTCCGCACAAATTTCGCACGCAACGACCTCTTCCTCGGGTACGACGAGGTGTTCGCCACGGGCGTGCTCGATCCGGGCGGCAACGATGCGCTCGGCTCGGCACGAGGCACCGCACGCTCCGAGCCCCAGTTGATCGTGCGCTCACTCAAGCGCCTGCACGGCCCCATCGCCCACGGGTGGTACGTCGCGCTGCGCGGGACCAGCGACGCTCGCTACGAGCGCTTCCGCTCCCGGCTCGCCGACGACTACGAGGTCGCGTCGTTCGGATCGTTCGTGCTCGTGCACACGCGCGCACCCGTGCCGACGCCCACCGCGTTCGCCCGGGCGGGCCTGCGCGTGTTCGAGGCCGCCCGGGAGCTGTCTGCGCCTGCTCGCGCGCCGAGCGAGCAGGCAGCGGTCACCGCCGAGGCCCTGCGCGGCGCACTGCCAGATCTGCGCTGAGCGCCAGTGGAACGAACAGCGCGGCCACGATCAGGCGCCCCGCGACGCCCGCGGCGCCGCGCGAGTCGAAGGCCGCTTCGCCGAGCGCGAACAACCCGGCGGCGAGGGCGCAGAGAGCGGCCAGCCGCGCCCAGTCGTAGCCGACCGGGAAGACCTGGTTGCCGCGCACCGCCATCAGCATCGCCATCAGGAAGTAGGCGATGGCCGAGGCGGCGCCGGCTCCCGTCGCGCCGTGGCCGGGGATCAGCACGATGCAGAGCACGACGTTCGTGGCGGCCGCGATGCCGGTGACGACCCAGTTGATCCCGGTGCGCTTGACGCGGCCGACCGCGACACCGACGACGTAATACGCGCCGTAGAACGCGAGGCCGAGCGCCGTCAGCGCCATCGCATCGGCACCGTCCAGCCATTGCTCTCCCGCAAGGACAGCGATCAGCCACTCGCGCGCGAGCGCCAGCGGGAGCACGACCGCGAGGGCGACCAGCATCCAGACCGTGAGCACCGAGCGGTACACCACGCGCGCCTCGCCGTCGTCCTTGATCGAATAGGCGAAAGGTGGCCAGGCGAGCTGGAACGCGGTCACGAGCAGCGCGACGGACTGAGCGAGGTTCGCGCCGACGACGAACACGCCGGCCAGCGAGCGCGTCGCGAGCCATGCCACCAGAAGGCGGTTGGAGAGGTTGAGCGCCCAGAGCGCGACGCGGGAGGGCATGAACGGCAGCCCGAAGTGCAGCATCGGCCAGGCCAGCGAGCGGTCGACGGGGCCGAACAGCACCCGGCGCCGGTCCCACAGCACGACCGAGAGCGCAACGAGCGTGCCCGTGAAGGAGCCCGTGACGAGAGCGAACGCCCCGCCGTCGAAATGCACGATCCAGACCACGCTGATCACCACGGTCACGAAGACGTTGACGAGCGTGACGGCGAGGAACCGCTGGGGCCGCTGCTCCACGCGATAGAGGCCCGCGCACGGCTCGTACAGCAGCGAGATCAGGAGGCCCGCGCAGGCCACGAGCCAGAGTGCCTCGTTGCCGTCGCCGAGGAAGAACGGCGCGGCGACAGGCGTCGCGAGGGCGGCGATGACCGCGAGCACGGTGCCGGAGACCGTGCAGATCGCGACCGCCGTTCGTGCGACGGCGAAGCGCGCGTCGCCCTCGCGCTCGGCGGCGAAGCGGAAGAGCGCGTTGACGAGGCCGAGTTGCGCGACTGTCGCCCCGACCGCGACGAGCGCGACGACCTGGCCGACGTTGGCGACCTCGTCTTTGCCGAGGTGGCGGGTGTAGATCGGCAGCAGCAGCAGCCCGGCGAAGCGCGCGATGACCGGGCCGATGCCGTAGATCAGGGACTGGCCGGCGAGCGTCCGCAGACGCGCGGCAGGAACGCCGCCGCCGCTCACGGCTCGTCGTACTCGACCTGGTCGTAGTAGCGCAGCGCACGCCGCGTGGTGCGCACGGCGCTCGAACAGGCGCCGAGCTGCTCCTCGTCGAGCTCGCCGATCGCGTGCCGCACGGCCAGGTAGGGCAGGTTGAGATCGTCCTGGTAGACGATCGTCGAGATGCGTGGATTGATCTCCAGCAGGTGCTCGCCGATGAACTGGACGTTGACGAACCAGTCCAGGCGCAGCTCCGCCACGAGGCGCCGGGCAGCGTCCTCGAGCTCTGGCTGCGCCGCGGTCTCGAAGTACATGGCAAGCCCCGCGCGCATTGCCTCGCGCGTCTTCGCATGGCCGAGCACGAGCCGGCCGCCGCGGCAGACGCCGTCGACCGTGTGCTCCTTGCCGGTCGCGAGCTCCATCACGAGGAGCGGCGGAAAGCCCTCGTCGCCGATCGCCTCGAGTGCCTCGTCCACGGACAGCGGAAGCGGCCCCGGACGGGCCTCGAGCAGCGCGTAGCGCCGGTCCACGGTTGCCGAGAGGACGCGGAATCCCCGCGAGCCCTTGGCCTGCGGGGGCTTCATGCAGATCTCGCGCTCGGGATAGCCGAGCTCGGCAGCAGCCGCGCGGAACTCCGCAGGCGTGCGCGCGAGGTGCGTGCGCGGCACCTTGACGCCCGCCCGCTCGGCCAGCGCCACCGTCTGCGCCTTGTCGTCGCACGCGGCGATCGCCTCGGGGGAGGCCACCATCAGCGGCATCTCGAAGAGCCGGCGGTTGGCCGCGAATTGCACGACCTCGCCGCTGGACTGCGGGAACACGACATCGGCGCCCTCGCGCTGCGCGAGCTCGGCCACGGCGGGGGCGAACTCGTCGCTCGACCCCGGCGGCACGATGTGGAAGGCGTCGCACAGGAAGCGCCCGGCGCTGCGCGCGCTCATGTCGGTGCCGATCACGGCGAGCTCGCGCTCGCCGTTCTCCTGCAACGCCCGGATCAGCCGCGCGGCTCCCGGAGCGCCCGTGGCCGTCAGCACCACGCGCAGCGGACGCAGAGCGCTGGGCGTCACACGACCCACCGCACGACTTCGAAGCACTCGGCGAAGGGCCGGCCGATCTCGATGCCGTGCGTCCGGGCGAGGTTGCGGATGTACTCCTCGTTCGCGTAGTTGCGGTGCTGCTGCGACTGGTAGCACCCGAGCGCCCGCACCTTCGCCTCCAGGTGACGCTCCTCGAGCACGACATAGGCCTGCTTCGCGAAGCTGAACTGGTTCCACGGGATCTCGTACCCGAGGATCGTCGTCCTCTTGAACGCGCGCAGCCCCTCCGCCGCGATGGTGTGGTGATCCTGGTGGATGTCGCCGATCGTCGGCATCAGCACGGCCTGCGGCGCGAAGTCGCGCTGCGCCTCGATCAGCAACTCGAGGATCTCCTGACGTACCTCCGGGAAGGTACGCACCTCGAAGTCGTGCACGGTCAGCGCCTCGGCGGACAGCCCGAGCGCCTCCGACGCGGCGCGCGACTCGTGCACGAGCGTGTCGGGCGCGAAGCCCTCGGGCAGCGAGCGCGAGGCGATCGAGAACGCGATCTGCCGCACGTCCGCCCCACTCTCGACGAGCCGAGCCATCGCCCCACCGCAGCCGAACTCTCCGTCGTCCGTGTGCGGGGCGAGCACCAACACCCGGCTCAGACCGTCGATCATCGCTCCTCGATCATGCCAGGCGCGGCGCAGGCCACGAGCAGCGCGGCCAGGCCCCAGGTCAGCGGATCCTCGAAGAAGGCCGCGTAGAACAGCGAGTGCACGAAGATCGCGAGCAGGGCCAGCCCGAGGGCCAGGCGCTCCGGCCGCGCCGCGCCGCGAGCGAGCGCCAGCCGGGCGAGCACGGTCAGCAGCCAGGCCACGAGCGCCAGGCCGACGATGCCGAGCTCCGAGGCAACGGTCAGCGGCATCACGTGCTGCGCGTGGCGCACCGCTCGACCGCGGTCGGTCTGCTCGCGCGCCGCTTCCGTCGAGCCGCCGAGGCCGACGCCGGCGAGCGGATGGGCGCGGAACAGCCGCAGCCCGTCGCCGACGAGATCGGAGCGCTTGGACGTCACGCGATCGACCCCCGCATTGCGTACCGAGGGCACGGCCAGGAGCGCGAGGCCGACGGCCAGCGCGCCCAGCAGCAGCAGCCACGCGAGCCGGCGGCCGAACGCCAGCACCAGCCCCGCCGCGACGGCAGCGCAAAGTGCGAACAGCGCCGACTGGGAGTACGACGTGAGGATCCCGATCCACGCCAGCCCCGCGCAGATCCCGGCGAGCAGCGGGCGGCGCACCGTGCCGAACAGCAGCGCCGCGAACACGAGCGTGATCGTGACCGCCTGGTAGCGCCCGAAGATCGACGGGTCATAGAAGATCGAGTTGGCGCGGAAGAACGAGCTGAAGGCGTTCGAGACCATGAGCTTGCGGTTCCACCAGACGTCGTGGCGGAGCACCTGGTACACGCCGACGGCAGCGAAGACGAGCGCGAGGACGACCTGCACGCGCAACAGGTCGGCGAGGCGTGGCAGCGGCGGTGGGTGCGCCACCAGCGCCGCCAGCAGCACGGCGAAGGGCAGCGCATAGAACGCCATCGCCTTGGCGCCCTCGGTCGCGCTGGTGCTCCACGCCAGCGACGCGCTCTCCCAGGCGAGCAGCAGGACGAGTGGCAGAGCCAGGCGGCGGGGAGGGAGGCGCGTGGGCCCACGCCCGCCCAGTGCGTCGAGCGCGAGCGCGAGCCAGGCCACGCCGATCACGGCGTAGAGCGGGACGAGGAGGTTCGCGTCCTGGCTTCCGATGTGCACCGGGAAGCGGAACGGCGCGGCCAGGCAGGCGGCGAACGCCAGCGCCAGGGGCCAGCGCTGCAGCCCGCGCGCGGCGAGGACGCCGAGAGCGAGTGCGACGACGACGCCCGCCGCCGCAGGTGCCGCGTGCGCGCGCAGCGTGTGAGCGACGCCGAGCCAGCCGAGCAGCGCGAGCGTCCCGCACGCAGCGAGCAGCAGCGAGGCGAGGCGAGCCCAGCGGTCGTCGCGCATGAGCAGGCCCGCGACGCCGGTCGTGCCGGCGAAGGCGTACGCAGCGGGGATCACGAGCCGAGCCCGGGCTTGATTCCGTCGACACTGGTCACGAGCTGGAATCCCGAGAGCCCGTCCGCGCCTCCGCCGACCGCAGGCACGACGACGGCCTTGTAGCCGTCGAGCACACCCTCGCGCTGGTCTCTGAGCGTGATCGCGTCGAAGCGGATGCCAAGAGCGTCCAGCCGCCGCTGGAAGGGCAGCAACACGGAAGCGGGCTGCCGGCTGACCAGCAGGGCGACGCGCGCGGCACGCGCGCCGCGCACTGCGAGCAACGTCTGGGACGTGCGCCCAGCATGGCGATTGGAGACGACGTAGACGCCGCCGCGCGCCGCCGCCGGCACACGCGCGGTCGCCGCAGGCGCCCGCGTGCCGCGCGCCAGGACCTGCGGCGCCCCGTCTCCCAGCCGGGCGAGCTCGAGCCGCAGGCTGCGCGCGTCGGCGGAGATGCCGATGCGCACGCGCCTGCCGGCGACGATCGAGCGGTCCGGCGGCGAGAGTGCGACGCCGCGTGCCGTGATCGCGCCGAGTTCGACCGCGCGGGTGTTTCCGGGCACGTCGCGAGCGACCACCCGCAAGCGGTACCGGCCGTCGGGCGCAGTCGTGCAGCGCTTGCCTGCACGAGGCGGCCAGCTGATCGCCAGCGCCCGGGCCCGGCTCTTGACGCGCACGGTGCGGAGGAGGCGGGAGCCCTGCCGCACCTGCAGGGCGAGGCCGGCCAGCTGCTCGTTGCCGCGCACGACGACGGTCACGCGATCGCCGTAGGAGTCGCAGTCGGGTGAGATCACACGGCGCGAGACGTGCGTGCTCTGCACACGCACGGCCGTGTCGAGGGCGAGTGGGTTGAGCAGCTCGATGTGGCGCCCCGAGAGACTCACCTTCAGCCGGTAGGAGCCGTCGGCCGCGACCCTTCCTCCGCTCTCGTGCCCGTTCCAGACAGCCACGACACGGCCGTTCGGATGCGGCAGGCGGCCCAGCTCGCGGACGACCTTCCCTCCGGGAGCGATGACCTCGGCCGTCACGGGCCCCGAGGTGTGCACGCGGAAGCGCACCTGCGCGCTCGGCACGCACGGCGCAGCGCAGTGCGGGGAGAAGAGCGCACTGTCGTGGCGGTCCAGCAGCCCGCGGCCGTGATTGGGCGTCGGATCGACGCGAATGGCCTCGATCGGCGAGCGCTCGAGCTTGAGCAACTGGGCGAGTGCGAACGCGCCAGCCGAGGCGGCGAGCAGTCCACCCGCGAGTGCGATCGCGACTGCGCGCTGCATCGGGCTGGATGGTACGCGCAGGAACGCCGGTGCCAGTGTCGTAGCCGGTTCGGATGCGACGACGCCTCACCCTGCTGACCTCAGCGCTGACGGCGCTGCTGACCCTGCCGGCAGGGGCGTCCTCGGCCATCCTCGACGTGCGCGTCGACACTGCCGCCGGGCCGGCGCTCTGCGTGTCGACGAGCGGCCTCGTCACCTCCGTGAGCGTGATCGTCGGGCGCCCGGGCGGCGTCACGCTCGCAAAGGTCGCAAGCTCCGTGCCGCAGGCGACGCAGTGCGACGGGAGCGCGGGGCGCAGCTTCCGCCCCGAACTGCCATACACCGGGCTGGACGGCGCGGCGGGAGCAACACTCGAGATCGCCGATTCGACCGGCGACAGCGTGACCGTGCCCTTCGGCGTTGCGAGCTTCCAGACGGCACACGGCGGCTTCAGCGGCGTGCTGCACCTCCGCAACCTGCCGCCCGGCGGCACGACCCAGATCACGAACGGCGGCTCACTGGGGTCGACTCCGGTCTCGTCGGGCTCGTTCGACAGCGGCGACATCGCCGCGCCCGGCACGCCGGTGACCGTCACGGCAACGGTCGGCGGCAAGCCCTTCCGCGCCGTCCTCAGCCCGCAGCCGTTCGCTGCGGACGTGAGCGTCGCCGACGGCGCGACCAGCGTGACCGTGCGTGGCGCCGATCCGGCCGCAGGCGCGATCGGAATCGACCTCACGGGGCCCGGCGGCGCGTTGATTGCGCACACATCGGCAACTCCCCGCATCGGCGCCGGTCTTCACGCGACGGCGACGTTGCCCGTCGCAGCACCGCCCGGGTCGGTCGTCGCCGTGGCGCAGGGCGCATGGTCGGCCACGACTCGGCTGGCGGCGGCGGCCTTCACGGGCGATGGATTCACGGTCGCCATCCCCGCCTCGGCAGCGGGCTGCGGCGTGGATCACTCGTGCATCACGGGCACCTACTCCTGGTCGCTCGCCCTGCACGACCCTGCGCTCCAGGCGAGCACCACCGACGCGCTGGGGCCGTGCGGCGCGCTCGGGCCCGACGTCTCCGCCGTGAGCGGCTGCGCCGCGTTCGGAGGAGCCGCACGCACGACCGCGACCGCGACGGGCGAGTTGCCCGTCGTCGACGACACCGTGACGGCAGGCCTGACCGAGCCGTCGCTCGGTACCTCCAGCCTTCGCATGACGGCCGGCGGCGCGCGCGGATCGCTCGACGACGGGAGCCTGCACGTGCGCGGCGCACCACGCCAGGCCGTCGCCGCGGAAATCTCCTCGCCACGTGGACCGCTCCCGGCCGTGCGTGCGACGCGAATGGTCCTCACCGACCGGACGGGCGTCGCGGATCTCGGGCCCGAGCGCGACGCCTTCCCGCTGCGCGTCGCCGATGGTGCGACCGTCGGCCTGAGCGGCGCGGGCGTGGGCTCCGTGCCGCTGGCGTTCCGCTACCGCCTGTCCGCGACTCTCGCGGGGCCCCTGCTGACGGGGACGGCGAGCCCCGGCGCCCGCGTACTCGTCGCACACGAACAGGGCGGTGGTGTCGATTCGCACCTCGTGATCGCGTCGGCCTCCGGGACGTTCGCGGTCGGCCTCGACGATCCGTACCCCGGCGATCGCATCCTGATCAGCGCGGCCGACCCGGCCACTCACGGCGTGACGAACCTCACCCGGATCGTCGACGGGATCTCACCCGTCATCACCGGTGTCGTCGACCAGCAGCCGGTCCACTTCGGAGTGGTCGCGGGCGTGACGGGCGTGCCTGCGGGCTCGGGCGTGTTCTGGGGCGGCGACCTGCCCGGCGCGCTGGGAGGCACGAGCCTCACGCTGGCCCTGAATCGCGTTCCCGACGGTCCCGTCCGCGTCTCGGCGACCGCCGTGGGAGGGCCGAGCCTGACCGACTATCTCTACGTCATCTCGGACTCGACGGCCCCGGCCGGCGGCGCAGGGCCCGATCAGACGGTGCCGATCGGCAGGCGCGTCGTGTTCGTGACCCAGGCACACGACACCAACGGCCTCGCAGCGGTTCGCTTCCGCTTCACCGCGGGCGGCAACGGCGTGGGCCAGCCGGTCAACCAGCTCGGTCAACCGTTCCGGCACGTGTTCACGAAGCTCGGCATCTATGCCGTCACGGTGACGATCACGGATCTCGCCGGCAACACGGCGACGGACCGCGCGATCGTGCGCGTCGTGCGCGGCGTGACCTCCACCGTGAGCGGGCGCTGGCCGGCGCGCGCCACGCGCCGCGCCGGCATCAAGACGAAGCTCAGCGCCCGCATCCCGGGTGACCTCTCGCTGCAGCTGATCAGGCCCAACGGGCGCATCGCGGTGTCCCGCACCGTGTCGTTCGACAAGGCGCGCGTCGGCAAGCAGGTCGCCATCGCGCTCAAGCGCCTGCCCGCCGGCCGCTACCTCGTCGTACGCCAGTTCGTCGACGCCAACGGGGTTGCCGGGCCAGTCGTGGCCACGCCGCTCGTCATCGCCTGACGAGTGAGGTCAGGCTAAGTGGTGCGTCTCGACGCCGCTGGCGCTCGCGCCGGCGCGACGCGCAGGGGGCGCATCGGCCTCCACGGCGCCGCCGAAGGTCTCGTCCACGCTGAAGCCCGGATCGCCACTGCCGAAGACGTACTGGAGCGTTCCGCTGAGCCGCTCGCGCGGCGTCGCGGCGCGCGCGGATGCGCCCACCGGCTCGGCCACCGGCACCTCCGTAGCCGCGGGCGCGACCGGCTCCGGCGGAGGGGCGGTCGCGACCGGCGCCTGCTGCGGCTGGTCGCGCGGCAGGAACTCGGGGCACAGGACCATCGAGTCGAGCTCGAAGCCCGGCGGCAGGCAGACGGGCAGGATGATGTGCTCGTTGTCGGGCCCGCGCACCTGGAGGCCGTAGCCGGTCGGTAGCGGCATGCCGGGAATCGGCGGCCGCTCGGAGGCGCGCGCATCGACGTCGCGCAACTGATCCTCGACCGCTTCGATCGCCTCTTCGAGCTCGTCGACGTGCCTGGCGACGTGATCTGCGCGGCGGTGCGCGATGCTCCCGACGAGCATTGCGCCACCGATGATGATCGAATCGAGACGACGTTTCATGTCAGGTCGTACCACTCCCGTCGAGGTGCTCTTACCTCACCGAGTGATAGCTGAGATGCGATACGCCGCACCTCCCCCGAACGGGGCGTCACCCGTTAAGAGCACATTCAGGAGTGCTGCAGGAAGGAGTCGCGCTCAGGCGACGTGCAGGCCGCACTCGGTCTTGCCGCTGCCGGCCCAGCGCCCGGCGCGAGCGTCCTCGTCGCTGCCGACCGTGCGCGTGCACGGCATGCAGCCGATGGAGGGGAAGCCACGGTCGTGCAGCTCGTTGTACGGAACGCCGTTGCGGTGGATGTAGCGCCAGCAGTCGCGCTCACTCCAGTCCACCAGCGGCTGCACCTTGACGACGCCGCGGTTGGTGTCGAGCACGAGCTTCGGTGCGCCGGCACGCTGCGTCGTCTGGTCGCGGCGGATGCCGGTCAGCCAGCTGTCGGCGTCGCGGATCGCCTGCTCGAGCGGGGCGACCTTGCGCAGGCCGCAGCAGCGATCGGGCTCGCGCTCCCAGAGCGCCGCGCCGTGGGTGGCGGCCTGCTCCTCGACGCTCTGGAGCGGGCGCAACGTCTCGACCTCGAGGCCGTAGCGCTCGACGAGGCGACGGCGCGTCTCGTGCGTCTCCTCGAACAGGAGCCCGGTGTCGATCTCGACCAGCCGGGTCCGGGGGGCGACCTCGCGCGTCATGTGCACGAGGATCGACGTGCCCATCTGCCACGAGCACGTGAGCACCATGCGGGCCCCGAACGTCTCGGCGGCGAACTCCACGAGCTCTTCTGCGCGCAGCGGCTCGAAACGCTCGGCGAGCCGCGCGACGTCGTCGGACGTCAGATCGCCGGAGAGATTGGCAGTCGGCACATACCTACCCTAGCAATCAGACTCGCTTATCTCAACAAGAAGGCGGGCTCATGCGAGGCCGAGTCGCTCGAGGGTGTCCTCCGGGATCGGCACAGGCCCCGAGTCGCCCAGCTCCGGCATCTCGGGGTTGCCGTGCCAGTCCGAGCCTCCGGTCGGCACGAGGCCCAGCTGCGCGCACAACCGTTCGGTGAACGCGCGCTGGGCGTCGTCGTGATCGGGGCGGAAGCACTCCACGCCCCGCAGCCCGCAGCCGGCGAGGCGCTCGACGAAGCGCTCGAGCGCGGCGTCGCCGAGACGCAGTGTGTAGGGATGCGCCAGGACGGGAGCGCCCCCGCTGGAGGCGACGAGCTCGACGGCGGCCTCCGGGCCGAGCGAGCCCGCGTCGACGTAGGCAGGCCGGCCGTCGGCGAGCAGGCGATCGAAGGCATCCTGAACGCTGGCCACGTGGCCCGCGTCGACCAGCGCAGCCGCGATGTGCGGCCGGCCGACACGCCCGCGCGCGCGCCGCGCGACGTCGTCCCAGTCGAGCGCGTACCCGAGCTCGTTCAGCCGCGCGACGATGCGCTGGTTGCGGTCGCCGCGGTAGTCGCCGATCTCGCGGATGCGGGTCGCGAGCGGCTCTGCATCCACCGAGGGCAGGTACGCGAGCAGGTGCATGGAGCCCGAGGGCGGGCGCACCGACAGCTCGCTGCCGGGTACGAAGCGAAGTCCGACCCGCTCGGCCGCGGCGGCCGCCTCGTGCAGGCCGCCGAGCGTGTCGTGGTCGGTCAGCGCGAGCGTGCGGAGGCCGAGCTCGTGCGCATGCTCGACCAGCGCCGTGGGCGTCAGCAGCCCGTCGGATGCCGACGAGTGGCAGTGGAGATCGATCAGGCTTTGACGTCGAGCAGCAATGCGCTCATCGTGTCGGACCGCAGCCCGAGCCGCAGCGTCTCGAGCGGGATGACCTCGTCCGGCGGGATGTTGCCGAGATTGACGTCGGAGCCGAACTGCCGGATGAACCAGGCCTGCTGAGCCTTCTGCGGGGCCTCGAAGAGCAGGCGCTCGACGGGCAGCTCGTGCACGATCTCGTCGATCAGGCCGCTGCGCACCTCGCCGCTGCCGCGGAAGATGCCCGCCGTGCCCGACTCGCGGGACTCCGTGATGACCTTCCAGGCTCCGGCGGCGAGCTCCTCGCGGATCCACTCGACCCACTGGTAGGGCGCGAAGACTGCCTCGGCATCCTTCGAACCGACCTCCGAGAGCACCCGGAAGTCGCGCGCCAGCGTCTCGATGATCTCGAGCTTGCGCTCCCGCGGCAGGTCGATGGTGCCGTCCGACACCTCGACGCTCTCGAAGCCGTTGTCGCTCAGCCAGCTCCGATAGCCGTCGAGCTTCCCACGCACCTCCGCGATCTCCAGGAGCGTGCCGCCGCAGATCACGGGGATGCCGAGCGAGCGATAGAGCGCGAGCTTCTCGCGCAGGTTCTGCGTGACGTACGACGTGCCCCATCCGAGCTTGACGATGTCGACGTAGTCGCCGGCCCCGGCCAGCAGGCTCTCGATCTGCGACAGGCCGAGACCCTTGTCCATGACATGCGTGATGCCGACCTCGCGCGGCTTCGACGGGCGCGCCGGCAGGTCGAGGAAGCCGTTGGGAGTACTCGAGATGCTCATCGCAGCCGAGCGTAGCAGTCTGCAGACTGATAGACAGGAGAAGCAGCGCTACTGATCAGCGCTGTCGTTCGGCGGCCGCGCGGCCCGCTCGCCAGCCGAACACCGAGCCGTCGAGCAGCGAGTTGCCCATCATGCGGTTGCGCCCGTGGACTCCGCCCGAGATCTCGCCTGCGGCGTAGAGGCCGTCGACCGTCGTGGCGCCCTCCTCGTCGATCACGAGGCCGCCGTTCTGGTAGTGCAGCACGGGGTAGGTGTGGATCGGCTCTGCGAGCGGGTCGATGCCGGCCGCCCGGTAGCGTCGCAGCATGTACGGCAGCGAGATCTCGGCATCTGCGACGGCGATCGGGCGGCAGTCGAGCAGCACCGAGGGCCGTCCCTCGGGCGTCGTGAGCCCGCGACCCTCGTCGCACTCGCGCACGATGGCCGCAGCCACGACGTCGCGCCCGCCGAGCTCGTCGACGAAGCGCTCGCCGGCGGCGTTGAGCAGCAGAGCTCCGTAGGCGCGCGTGGTCTCGGGGATCGAATAGCCCTGCATCGTGGTCGGCCAGAGCCCGCCGTTCGGGTGGTACTGCAGCGCATCCAGATCGCGGGCCTCGCAGCCGGCGGCCCGTGCGATCTCCGTGACTTCGCCCGTCGCGCCGGCCGCGTTGGTGGAGAACGTGCCCAGCCGCTTGGCCTCGGCGAAACAGCGGCCGCCGGCGGCGAGCACGATCGCACCGGCACTCACCAGGACGGTCGCGCCATCACGTCCTCCGAGCGTCGCGCGCCAGCCCGCCGGCACGGACTCGAGCTCCAGGAGCGGGGCGTGGTCGAGGGCGTCGATGCGATCGTCCGAGGAGACGGCACCGCGCAGTGCGGTGGCGATGGCGTGCCCCGTGCGATCTCCCACCTGCAACAGCCGCTTGCGCGTCGCCCCGCCGCAGCGCGCGAGGCGGTAGCGGCCGTCGCCGTCGTGCGTGAAGGCGACGCCGAACCGCTCCAGGCGCTCGATCGCCGCGGCGGCATCGCCGGTGAGCGCGGCCACCAGACGGGGGTCGGCCGTCTCGTGCGAGCTGTGCATGACGTCCTCCGCATGCACGGAGGGCGCGTCATCCTCGCCCAGAGCCGCCTGGATGCCGCCCTGCGCCTTGGCGGTGTTGGACGACGCGAGGCCGAGCTTGGTCGCGAGCAGCACCCGGGCGCCGGCATCGGCAGCCGACAGCGCGGCAGTCAGCCCGGCGACGCCGGAGCCGATCACGAGGACATCGCAGCTCCGCTCGGGCACGGCGACAGGCTAATAGGCTCCCGCCACGCGGATGCCCGCCGGCCCCGCTGCGGCGGGCGCCGAATGTTGTGCCGGTGTTGATCGCCACATCCGATGAATCCGAGGGGGCCGCTCGCGCGAATTGCTAGTGATGCCCTCGCCCGCACCCGCCTTCGGTCGCGCGTCGCTCGGCCTGCTCGCACTCGACAGCCCCACCTGGGCGGTCCGGCGCGGCCTCGCATCGCTCGAAGGCGACCTGCCCGCGGCCATCGTCCGCATCGACGCGAACGCGAGCGCGCTGGAGGTGAGGAGCGCGAGCAGCCTTGCCGCCTCGGCCGGTGCGGCAGTCGCCTGGATCCCCGAGGCAGCGCCCACCGCGCTCGCCGAGCTGCTCGCGCACGCCTGCCCCGACGTGGTACTCGACTCCGCGCTCTGCGGCGACGAGCTCGTCAAGGCATTGCTGAGCGAGACGAGCGTGTGCGACCTCGCCGACCTGCGCACCGATCCCTGGCGTGTCGCGATCGCGCTCGGCAGTGACGGCGAGGGCACGCTCGACGGGCTGGACGGCGTCGACGTGATGGGGCGCGGCGCCGATGCGCGGCGGCTCGCGGACTGGCTCTCGGCGGGTGTGAAGGTGCCGGTCTGGATCGTGGGCGACGAGCCCGGCATCCAGGGCGTGCGTCTGCGCTTCGGCCGCCACGAGCGCGTCGTGCCGCCGCCCGCGCTCGAAGCGAGTGCGACGCTCGGCGACGCGCTCGATCTCGTCGCCTGCGGGCACGAGCTCGTGCGGGCGCTGCAGGGCTCCGCCGCCCGGCTCCGCCGCGCCGACTGACGCCCCTCAGCGCTCCAGCGTGACCGGGTTGCTGAGCGTGCCGACGCCGCTGACCGTGATGTCGACGACATCTCCCTCGCGCAGGTAGCGCTTGGGGTCGCGCGCGTCGCCCACGCCGCCCGGCGTGCCCGTGGCGATGACGTCGCCCGGCTCGAGCGTCGTGGCGAGCGAGACGTACTCGACCAGCGCCTGCACGTCGAAGATCAGGTTGCTCGTGTTCGAGCTCTGCAGCGTCTCGCCCGAGACGACCGTCTCGATGTCCAGCGCCCCGAGGTCGACGCCGTCGGCATCGGCGAGGCACGGCCCGAGGGGCCCGAACGTGTCGAAGCTCTTGCCGTAGGTGAACTGGCGCAGCGGCGTCTCGAGCTGGGCGCGACGACCCGAGACGTCGTGGAAGCACGTGTAGGCGCCGACCGCGCCACGGGCTGCGGCGCCCGCCGCGCGATACACGCGCTCGGAGATCACGACGGCGACCTCGCCCTCGTAGTCGGGCCGCGTCTCCTCCCGCGGGATCACGATCGCCTCGCCGTGGCCGATCAGCGAGGTCGTCCACTTGGCGAAGATGACCGGCACCTCGGGCAGGTCGAGCTCCGACTCCGTCGCGTGGTCGCGGTAGTTGAGGCCGATGCAGATGAGCTTGCGCGGGACGACCGGGTGGGCCAGCGTGACCGACGCGAGATCCCTGCGCGGCCCGTCGGCCGCGGCCAGCTCCGCCCAGGCAGCGCGCGTGGGGACGAACCCCTGCTCTCCCGCCGGTCCGGCATCGATGATCTGGTCGCCTTCGAGCCGCCCGATGCGGTACTCGCCGGGCGCAGTGCGGTAACGGACCGCTTTCAAAGCACTCCTCCTCGTGAATCGCCACTGCGCAGGGTACCCTTGGCCGCATGGCGACCCGCTCGCTGACGCTCGACGACGTCAACCTGCTCGACCACGACATGTTCGCCGAGCGGGAGCCCTGGGACGTGTTCGAGCTCCTGCAGCGCGAGGCGCCCGTCTTCCGGCACCCCGAGCCGGGGGGCGACGGCTTCTGGTGCGTGACCCGGTACGACGATGTCGTGCAGGTGCTCAAGGACACGTCGGTGTTCTCGTCCGAGTCCGGTGGGGCCGCGCTCATCGAGCCGGTCCCGGCGGACGTCCTCGAGGCGCGGCGCAACTTCATGGAGACCGATCCGCCGCTGCACTCGCAGTGGCGGCGCATGTTCGCCCGCGACTTCACGCCGCGCTCGCTCTCCGATCGCTACAGCGAGTTCCTGCGTGAGCTCACGCGCACGATGCTGGACGAGACGCTGCCCAAGGGGGAGTTCTGCTTCGTCGAGGAGATCGCCGGCCCGATCCCGATCCGCGTGCTCGGCCACATGCTCGGCGTGCCCGGCGAGCATCTCGACAAGCTCGTGGAGCTCGGCGACCGCATGCTCGTGCCGACCGATCCCGATCTCACTCCTCCGCGCACGCTCACGCCCGAGGAGTCGAAGTACCTGCCGTTCGGCTCCGAGGCGGGCGCGGAGCTGCTGGAGCTCGGCCGGCCGCTGATCGAGGAGCGCAAGGGCCATCCCTGCGGCGACGTGCTCTCGATCCTCGCCAACGCCGAGATCGGTGGTTGCCCGGTCACGCAGCACGACCTCGACAACAACCTCGCCCTGCTCGTCGTGGCCGGCAACGAGACGACCCGCCAGGGCATGGCCCTCGGCCTGCTGGCGCTGATGGAGCACCCCGACCAGATGGAATTGCTCCGCTCCGATCCCTCGCTGATGCCGTCGGCTGTGGACGAGCTGATCCGCTACGCGTCGCCGGTCTGGCACTTCCGCCGCACCGCCGTGGCCGACACGGAGCTGAGGGGCGTGCGGATCCGCGCAGGCGAGCGCGTCGTCGTGTGGTTCGCCGCGGCCAACCGCGACCCCGAGGCGTTCCCCGATCCGCACCGTCTCGACCTCACGCGCAAGCGTGACGTGCACGCGGCGTTCGGCCGCGGCGGGCCGCACTTCTGCCTGGGCGCCCACCTCGCCCGGCTCGAGATGGCCGTGCTCTTCGAGCAGCTTCTGCCGCGCCTTCGGTCGATCGAGTTGACCGGTCCTCCGGCGCGCCTGCGCTCGAACTTCACGAACGGCCTGAAGCGCCTGCCGGTACGCGTCGTCGAAGCGACCTGACGGGCCGCGACCGGGTGGTAGGCTCGCCCGACCGGCAGGGGCCCACGAAGCGCGCGGAGGCGAGATGACGGAGTCGGAGCGAGTGGCGGCGCTGGAGCGCGACGGTGTGCGCATCGTGCGCGTGACGTACCCCGATCTGCACGGCGTGCTGCGCGGCAAGGACGTGCCGATCGGCTTCTTCACCGCGAACGCCGTCGACGACGGCCTCGGGTTCTGCAAGGCCATCTCGACGGTCGACCTGCAGCACAACGTCGTCGCCGGCTTCGAGCATGGCTTCCGCGACATCCACGTGTGGCCGCTGCCCGAGACGCTCGTCCGCCTACCGTGGTCGCCCGAGGTCGCGTGGTGCCTGGCCGACCAGACGGCCGACGGCGAGCCCTACGGCGCCGACCCCCGCGCGACTCTGAAGCGCGCCATGGCGGCGTTCGGCGAGCTTGGCCTGGAGCCGGTCATGGGGCCCGAGCTCGAGTTCTACCTGCTCGAGCGGAGCGACACGGCCTCGACCGGCTGGACGCGCTACGTCGAGAATCCGACGCACGTCTACACCGTCGGCGACCACGCCGACCCGCGCGGCATCCTCGACCGCATGCTGCTCTCGCTGCACGACGCCGAGCTCGGCGTGATCGGGGCCGCGCACGAGTACGGCATGAGCCAGTGGGAGATCAACCTCATGCACTCCAACGCGCTCGATGCGGCCGATCGCGCGTTCCGCTTCAAGGCCGCGGTCAAGGATCTCGCCACGCGTGACGGCATGCTCGCCACGTTCATGGGCAAGCCCTTCAACGGCGACGCCGGCTCGGGCTTCCACCTGCATCTCTCGCTCTGCGACTCCGATGGCGCAAACGCCTTCGCGGCGGAGAAGAGCGAGGCGGGCTGCGCCGACCTCCTGCGCCACTTCATCGCCGGCGTGATCGCCCACGCACCGGGCCTGATGGCGATCCTCAACCCGACCGTCAACGCCTACCGGCGGATCGACCCCCACGAGCTCGTCCCGACGCGGGCCTGCTGGGGCTACGACAACCGCTTCGGCCTCGTGCGCGTTCCGCCCGAGCGCGGCGGGGCGACACGCGTCGAGATGCGGCTCGCCGACGGGTCGGCCAACCCCTACCTCGCGACTGCCGCCCTGCTGTTCGCCGGGCTGGACGGCATCCAGCGGGAGTTGACGCCGCCGCCCGCCGTGGCAGGCCTCGTCTACGAGCTGCCCGAGGAGGAGCAGGGCGATCCGATCCCGCTGACGCTCGATGCCGCGCTCGACGCGCTGGAGGCCGACGCCACGCTCAGGGAGGCCATGGGATCGCAGCTCGTCGAGACATTCCTGTCGATCAAGCGCTACGAGCTCGAGCGCTACCACCGCCACGTCTCCGAGTGGGACATCGCGGAGTACGCGCACCACCTGTAGGCCCGTCAGTACCCCATTGCGTCGGCCAGTGAGGCGCGGACGGTGCTCACGTCGGCCAGCCTCGAGAAGCCGTCGGCCTGCGCTGCCAGGGTCGTCGCCTGCACGTCGTGGTAGTCGATCGTCCGACCGCCGTACGACAGCGTGCGCGTCGCCGTGCCGTCCGTCAGGAAGATGACATCGAGACCGCGCTCCTGGGCCTGACGAGCCGTCGTGTCACAACACATGTGGGTCATGAACCCTGCAATCACGACAGTGCGCACCGCCAGTTGCCCGAGCACCTGACTGAGCTCGGTGTCCGTGAACGCGCCGGGCGCGTGCTTGATCACGACCGGCTCGATGTGCCGGGGAGCCACGTCGGGCATGAACTCGACGCGCGGCCCGTCGATCGCGAAGACGGGAGCCCCCGGCGCCTCTTCATGGCGGATGTGGACGATCGGCATGTTCGCCTCGCGGTAGTCCTCGAGCAGGCTGCGCAGCTTCGCGAGCACCATCGGGCCGTCCGGGATGCGAAGCGGGCCGGCTTCGTCGAAATACTCGCGCTGGACGTCGATCATGACGAGCGCGGCGCGATTGATGTCGAGCAGCTCGCTGGAGCTCATGCGAAGGCGCTCCTGACCTGGCGCACGCCGACCATGGCGGCCGCGGTGTCCGCCATGCCGTCCGCCCGCAGGCTCGCGACGAGGCGCTGAACGCGCGCGAGTGCGACGGCGCGTTCTGCCAGGAAGCGGTCGACCGCTTCGTCCATGGGCGCGCCGCGGCCCGCCACGATGACCTGCTCGGTGAGCTCGCGACGCGTCGCGTGCAGCTCGTCTCGCACGGCAGCCAGTGCCCAGCGCTGCCAGCGCGTCTCGGCGGTGATGTCGCCCAGCTGATCCTCCAGCCAGTCCAGGTTGAGCCGCTCGCCGAGCACGAAGAACGCGTCCGCCGCCTCTGCCAGCGAGCAGCCCGTCGCACGCGCGGCAGCGATCACGTCCGGGGCGTAGGTGAGCTCCGAGCGCCATGCCGCAGCCTCGGCCAGCTGCAGTGGCAGCCCCCGCGCGGCCAGCGCCTCGCGGCGCAGGGCATGGTCTGCACGCCAGGAGTCGCTGCCCACGCCGCGCAGCGTCTGCGAGAGCTCGCTGAACGAGGCGCGGTCACGGGCGATCACGCTGGCGGCGTCGCCGTCGTTCGCATGCTGCAGGTACCAGCGCGAGACGCCCTCGACGAGCCCGTCGACGCCGCCCATGACCTCCATCTGCACATCCGTGTCCACGGCCGGGTCTTCGAACAGCGCCTCGACCTCCTCCCAGCGCCCGACGGCGCCGGTGACCTCGCGCGCGATCCAGTAGGCGCGCACCACCTCGGCCGCCTCGGCGCCGGTCTCGGCCATCATCTGCCAGGCCCATGCGATGCCCAGCGAGTTGACGACGTCGTTGGTCACGAACGTCGCCACGATCTCGCGTCGCAGCCGGTGCTCGCGGTAGAGCTCGCCCGTGGCCTCGATGAGGCGGCGGGGGAAGTAGCCCCGCAGCACGGAATCGAGCGCCGGATCGTCGGGAATCGCGGATTCGAGCACCTTGGGGTAGAGGCTGCGCTTCGCGTAGGCCATCAACACGGCGAGTTCGGGCCGCGTCAGCCCGCGGCCCTGGCGGCGGCGCTCGGCGAGCCGCTCGGCCGATGGCAGCGCCTCGAGCTCGCGGTGCAGCAGGCCTTCGAGCTCGAGCTCGTGCATCAGCATCTCGTGGGCCTCGACGCGCTCCGCCGCCATCTCCTGCTCCTGGCTCAGGATCTGCGCCTGGAGGTAGTTGTCGTAGAGCACGAGATCGCACACCTCGTCGGCCGCAGCCGCGAGCAGCTCGTCGCGCCCCTCGAGCGTGAGCGAGCCGTGCTCGACCGCGGCGCCGAGCAGGATCTTGATGTTGACCTCGTGGTCCGAGCAGTCGACGCCCGCGGAGTTGTCGATGGCGTCCGTGTTGATGCGACCGCCGGCAGAGGCGTACTCAATGCGGCCGAGCTGCGTCAGGCCGAGGTTGCCCCCCTCGCCGACGACACGGGCGCGCAACTCGCGACCGTCGACGCGAATCGCATCGTTGTCGCGATCGCCGACCTCGGCGTGCGTCTCGTCGGAGGCCTTGACGAACGTGCCCACGCCGCCGTTCCAGAGCAGGTCGACGGGTGCCCGCAGGATCGCGCGCACGAGCTCGTCCGGATCCAGCGACTCGGCCTCGACGCCCAGGGCGACACGGGCCTCGGGTGAGAGCGGCACGGTCTTCACCGTCCGCGGCCACACGCCTCCACCCTGCGAGATCAGCGAGTGGTCGTAGTCGTCCCACGACGTGCCGGCGCCGAGCTCGAACAGCCGCCTGCGCTCGGCGAACGAGGCGGCCGTGTCGGGCGCGGGGTCGAGGAACACGTGGCGGTGGTCGAAGGCCGCGACCAGCTGGATCTGGCGCGACAGCAGCATGCCGTTGCCGAAGACGTCGCCGGACATGTCGCCGACGCCCGCAACCGTGAACGGGCGCGAATCGACGTCGCGGCCGAGCTCGCGGAAATGCCGCTTCACACTCTCCCAGGCGCCGCGCGCCGTGATGCCGAGCTGCTTGTGGTCGTAGCCCTTGGAGCCACCCGAGGCGAAGGCGTCGCCGAGCCAGAAGCCGTATTCGAGCGCGATCGCGTTGGCCGTGTCCGAGAGCGCAGCGGTGCCCTTGTCCGCCGCCACGACCAGGTACGGATCATCCTCGTCGAAGGCGCGCACACCGGCCGGTCGCACGACCTCGCCGCCGGCGATGTTGTCGGTCACGTCGAGCATCCCGCGGATCAGCGTCGAGTAGCGCAACTGCACCTCGGCTCGCAGCAGGTCGCGGTCGGCGGGCGGCGCGCGCAACACGAAGCCGCCCTTGGCGCCGACCGGGACGATCACGGCGTTCTTCACCATCTGGGCCTTCATCAGCCCGAGCACCTCGGAGCGGTAGTCCTCCCGGCGGTCCGACCAGCGGATGCCGCCGCGCGCGACATGACCGCCGCGCAGGTGGATGCCCTCGACGAGCGGGTGGTAAACGAAGATCTCGAAGAGCGGCGCGGGCTCGGGCATCTGCGGCACGTCGGCAGAGCGGAGCTTGAAGGAGAGATACGGGCGGCCGAGCGCCGCATTGGTGCGCACCGTGGCGTCGATCAGCGCAGCGAAGCCGCGCAGGATGCGGTCCTCATCGAGACTGCCCACCGCTGCCAGCTGCGCGTCGACCTGCGCGCGCAGCGCCTGCTCGCGCGCCTCGTCGGGCGCGTCGCAGAAGCGCGCGCGGAACAACTCGACGAGCGCGCGCGCGGTCTGGGGGTGCGAGGCGAGGACGTCGTTCTGGTAGGCCGCGGTGAATGTCGGGGCAACGATGCGGCGATAGCGCCGATAGGCGCGCAGGATCACGACGTCGTCGTGGCGCAGGCCCGCGCGCACGACCAGGGCGTTGAGCGTGTCCGACTCGACGCGCCCGCTCCAGATCGCGGTGATGGCGTCGGAGATCCGCTCACCGTCGCGCTCGCAGGAGAGCTGGGCGTCGTCGACGAGCACGCCGAAGTCGTGCAGGTATGCACCGTCGTCGCCTCCGTCGAGACGGGTCGGCACCTCTTCCACGACCGTCAGGCCGAGCGCCTCGAGGATCGGGAGGAACTCGCCGAGGGGGATCTTGCCTCCGGTCGTCGCAACGGCGACCCGCGTCAGTGGCCGCGCGCCCACCTGGGTGTGCGCGGCGAGCTCGTTCTGGAGGCCGACCGCGAATTCCTCGCCGGCGGCGACGCGCTCGAGCAGGGCGATGTCGGCGAGCGTCAGATCCGGTGGAGTCGCGGACTTGTAGTAGCCGGGCAGCCGCGCGGAGTAGAGCACCGCGAGCCGCCGGCCCTCGGCGTCACCGTAGTGCGCCATGAGCTCGTCCGCGAGGCGGTCGTCCCAGGTGCGCGCGAGCCGGGCCACCTCCTGCTCGAGCTCGTCCATCGGCACCTCGGTCGCCTGACCGGCCGGGATGTGCAGGAGGAAGAAGAGCTGTGCCGCCGCGTCCTCGACGAGTGCGAGGTGGTACTCCACCGACTCCGCGTGGAAGCGCTTGGCGAGCAGGTCCTGGAGGCGCATGCGCAGCTCCGTCGACATGCGGTCGCCGGGCATCGCGACCATGACCGTGATGTTGCGGCTGGCCGCGTCCTGCCGGACGGTCAGCGTGACGCGCTGGGCCTCCTCCGCGCGGGCGGCTGCGACGATCTCGGCGCGCAGCGCTTCGACGGGGGCCTGGAACAGCTCGTCGCGGGGGAACGACTCGAACGCGGCGACCGTCGCCTTGTAGTCGTGCGAGCCCTCCATCAGGCCCTCGGCCTCGATGATCGCCTGCAGCTTGCGGCGCAGGAGCGGCGTGCGAGAGGCCTGCTCGAGGTAGACGAGCGACGTGAACAGCCCGATCACCCGCAGCAGGCCGGCAATCGTGCCGTCCGGGCGCAGCACGCGCACGGACACGTCGTCCATGCGGGCGCGCCGGTGGACGCGGGAGCGGCGATTGGTCTTGCCGATCACGAGCAGGTCCCCGCTCGCGACGAGTCGCTCGTGCAGGAACTCGGGCAGCTCGTTGAGAGGCGTCGGGCGCGCGAAGCGCGATTCGCCGTCGTCGCGCAGGATGCCCAGCCCCGAGCCCGGCTGCACCTGCACCTCGGGGCCGGAGGCTCCCTCCTCGAGGGTGTAGGCGCGCGCGCCGAGCAGGATGAAGTGCCCGTCGCGCAGCCAGTCGAGGAAGGCCGCCGTCTCCTCGACCTCCTCCGCCGAGCGCACCCCCTCGGCTCCGTGGGCCGCCGCCGCCATGCGCTCGACCATCGCGAGCATCGCCGAGAAGTCCCCGACCGCCTGTTGCAGCTCCTCGAGCGCCTCGCGCACCGCGGCGACGAGCGCGTCGCCCTCCTCGCGCGCCAGGTGGCGCTCGAGCTCCAGCCGCATCACCGACTCGCGCCCGCTCGCCTCGCGCGCATCGGTGATGCGCACGATTCGCCCCTCGGCGTCGCGCTCGACTCCGACGATGGGGTGCAGCAGCAGGCGCACGCCATGGCCGGCGCCCTGCACCGCTGCGCGCACGGTGTCGACGAGGAACGGGCCGTCGGGGAGGTTGACCTCGAGCGCCGATCCGGCGGGCGGCGACTCGACCATGCGCACGGCGATCGGCTGCAGCCCGCGCGCGTCGGCGAAGTCGTAGAGGCCGCACGTCTGACGGTAGAGCTCCTCGAGGTCGAACGTGCGCAGTCGCTCGTGCAGAGTGCGGCCCAGCAGCACGCGGGCGAAGTAGGTGAGGCGCTCGCTGCGAGGCGGGCTCTCCCGGCTCGCGATCAGCTCTTCGAGCTCGCCCAGGAGCGGATGCGCGGCGTGGCGGTCGCTCACGGCGGGCACGCTATCCGGTCGAGCCACGCGCGTGGAGGGCCGGCGGCACGATCGCCGTGCGCGCCAGCGCCGCCTCCTCGCTCGCGCCGATCGCCAGCCCCACGGCGATCTCGGCGATGCGATCGGTATGCCAGCGCACGCTCGTGAGCGGCGGGTCGAGCAGGCGCGAGACGGGCTGGTCGTCGAAGCCCACGACCGCGACGTCGTCGGGTATGCGCAGGCCGAGCTCGCGGCATGCGGCGTACACGCCGAGCGCGACCGAGTCCGAGAGCGCGAAGATCGCTGTGGGCCGCTCGGCTGCCGTCAGCAGATCGCGAGCAAGGGGGTGCGCGCCGTTGAGGCTGTACTCGCAGGCGTGCAGCTGCGTCTCCAGCCCGAGGCGCTTCGACCACTCCTGGACCGCCTGCTCGGCGCTGCGTGCGGGCGCGCGCTCGATCGCCCACGAGAGCACGCCGATGCGGCGGTGGCCGCGCTCGGCCAGGTGCTCGAGCACGGCGCGCACCGCGCGCTCGTTGTCGAACAGGACCTGACCGGCCGTGGCGGCGCCCGGCATGCGCTCACCGATGCTCACCGTGGGCACCCGCTCGGCGACCTCCTTCCAGCCCTCCGCGAAGGGTGCGATCGGCGAGACGATGAGGGCGTCCACGCGCCGGTCGTAGAGCTCGAGCGCGAGGCCGACCTCCAGCGCGGGGTCGCCGTCGGCGTCGGCGATCAGCAGCTGCCGCCCGTCGGCCCGCAGGTGGCGCTGCACGCCGGCCACGAGCTCCTGCAGGTAGAGGTCGGCGAGGCTGCCGACCACCATGCCGACGCTCGCAGTCGTCCCGCCGCGCAAGGCGCGTGCGATCGGATCGGCGCGAAAGCCGAGCTCCTCGGCGGCCGCCTGGACGCGCGCCTGGGTCTCCTCGGACACCTGCAGGCCTCGCAAGGCATACGAGACCGCGGCCGGAGACAGGCCCGTGTGCTCGGCCAGCTGCCGAATCGTCGGTCGTCGCGGGCGCGCGGACCGCTGGTCGCGTTCCCCCATAGGAACTTGACGGTACTTGACGAACGGTCAATGCGGAGAGATGATTGGTGAAACGATTCACTCCACCGTTCCAGTGGTCATTTGAGGAGCACACCGTGAGCCAGACCCCCACCTTCGCAATCGGTGTCCTGGCGGAGGCCCTGCCCGAGGGCCGTTCGCTGACGATCAGCGAGTGCGCCCACGCGGCCGAAGCGGCTGCGTCGGTCTACGACCTCGACTCGCTGGTCGACTTCGAGAAGGGCGAGCGGACCTACACGCAGCTGTGGCGCACGCCCTATAGCGAGGCGTACGCCATCGGCTGGAAGCAGGCCGGTGACACGGGGTTCCACGACCACGACGGCTCGGTCGGCGCCGTGCACGTCGTCAGCGGCACGGTTGCCGAGGAGCACATCGTCCTGCGCTCCGGGGGCGACTGGCTCGCACGGGTGGAGTTCCCGTGCGGCGAGACGTTCCGCTTCGACGGGGCGCACATCCACCGCATGCGGCATGCCTCGGGCGACATCGCGCTGACGGTGCACGTCTACTCGCCGCCGCTCGGGCGCGCGGGCGCCTACGAGCTGGCGTGCGACGGCACGCTGCGGCGCCACAGCATCGCCGGCGACGAGGAGCTGCGCGCGAGCGACACGTTCCAGGAGCATCGCGCGGTCGAGGATCCCCCGGTCGTCTAGCTCCCGGCAAGCTCGAGCTCGACGCACACGGGCGGCTCGCCGCTCGGCTCGCTCCAGACGCGGATCAGCGCCGTCCCCACCGCAGGGGCCGGGTCACGGTGGGCCTCCTCGGGGCCAAGCGTGCGTGCCTTCGGCTGCGAGGCGGCGAGCTCCTGCAGGCCGAAGGCGTTGTTGCGACGGGCGTCCACGACGTAGAAGCAGGCCAGGGCGAGCGGCTCCAGCGCGGGATCGTCCTCGTGCGGGCCGTAGCCGGCGAGCTCGCGCACGCGCGCCGCGGCGTCGGCCGCGAGCGCGACCAGCTCTCCCGAGGGCCGGCCGGCGCGGTGGCGCGGCTTGCCCCCGGGGGGCTGCTCGAAGATCGCCGCCACGGGAGCGGAAGCGTGCAGGGCGGGACGAGGCCGCCGTAGCGCGGCGACAGCATCGTGAAGCGAGAAGGCGAGAGCTGCCGTCTCCTCGACGAGCTCGGCGGCGAGCGCATCGGGATCGGGCTCGCTCACCCGTCTGAGCCCGTCAGGCGGCCGGGGCGAGCCGCATCGCGTCGTCGACGGCCAGGCGCAAGCGCCGGGCCATCTCGGCGATCTCGTCCTCGGTCACCACGAAGGGCGGCGAGACCTGCATCGCGACCCCGCGGAGACCCCGCCCGATCAGGCCGTGGTCGAGGCAGAGGTTGGAGACGAGCTCCGCGAGGCCCGGCGTAGCCGCCAGTGCCTCCGGCGTGAACTCGACGGCCGCCGCGAGCCCGATCGAGCGGACCTCGGCCACCATCGGATGGCCGTCGAAGCGCTCCTGGTAGGCCTCGGCGAGCACCGGCTCCAGCTCACGCACGCGCTCCACCAGGCCCTCACGCTCGATGATGGCGAGATTCGCGAGCCCTGCGGCCGCAGCGGCCGGGTGCCCACCGTAGGTGTAGCCGTGGCGGAAGAGCTCGCTCGAGCCGTCCTCCCAGAAGGGCTGCTTGACGCGATCGGAGACCACGACGGCTCCCATCGGCACGTAGCCCGAGGTGAGGCCCTTCGCGCAGGTCATCAGATCGGGCTGAATGCCGAAGCGCTGACAGCCGAAGTCGGCGCCGAGACGGCCGAAGCCGCAGATGACCTCGTCGGAGATCAGCAGCACGTCGTGGCGCCGGCAGAGCTCTTCCACCCGCTTCCAGAAGCCGTCAGGCGGTGGGATCACACCCCCTGCGCCGATCACCGGCTCGCCGATGAAGGCCGCGACCTGATCGCCGTGATCGGCCAGCAGCCGCTCGAGCGCGTCGGCGTCCCCCCAGGGGACGTTCTCGATGTGGGGCATGAGGTCGCCGTAGCCCGCGCGATTGAGCGGGATGCCCTGCAGGCTCGTGCCGAAGCCGTTGACACCGTGGTAGCCGTGCTCCCGCGAGATGATGATCTGCTTCTCGGGGCGGCCCATGGCGGTCCAGTAGCGGCGCGCCAGCTTGGCGGCCGTGTCGACGGCGTCGGAGCCGCCGCCGGAGGTGAAGAAGACCGCGGCGTCGTCCAGCGCGGAGAGCTCGGCGACCTTGTCGGCCAGCTCGAGCAGCGGCGGGTTGGCGAACGGGCCGAACGTGTGGAACGCCGCGAGCTCCTTGAGCTGGGCGCCGACGGCGTCGGCGATCTCGTCGCGGCCGTAGCCGACGTTCATGTACCAGAGCGAAGCGGTGGAATCGAGATAGGACTTGCCCTTGTCGTCCCACACCGTCGAGCCGCGGCCCTTCGCGATCACGACCTCGCGGCCCTTGGTCGCCGCCATGTTCGCGAACCCTCGCCACAACTCCGTCATGTCGTCTCGTCCTTCCTCGCAGTGGGGTTCCCGCCGATCGCCGTGGCATGCGCAACGGCCTCGGGAACGGGGGCCGGAGCCGGAGTCGTCGAGCCTACCGTCACATGCGGCACGCCGGCGGCGGCGTAGGCGGCTTCCTCGTCGAGGGTCTCGGCCTCGAGCAGGGCCTTCGTGAGCGCGTCCAGCCTCGGGCGCTCACGCCGCAGCAGGTCCGTCGTGTCGGCGTGCGCCTCGTCGGCCAGCCGCCGGACCTCGGCGTCGACGATCTTCTGGGTGTCTTCCGAGGTCTGCGCGACTCCGGGCAGAAGCGGGCCGTCGCCGTCGGCCGGAAGCACCGCGACGGGCCCGATGGCGCGGCTCATGCCCCAGCGCCCGACCATCTGGCGGGCGATGGCGGTCATCTGCTGGATGTCCGACTCCGCCCCCGAGCTGATGCTGTTGTAGATGAGCTCCTCGGCCACGCGCCCGGCGATCGCCACTCGCAGGCGCGCCTTCAGGTAGGCCTCGTCGTAGTTGAAGCGATCCGAGTCGGGCGCCGAGAACGTCACGCCAAGCGCCATGCCGCGGGGGATGATCGAGACCTTGCGCACGGGATCGGCGTCGGGGCTGAGCATGCCGACGAGTGCGTGGCCCGCCTCGTGGTAGGCCGTGCGCTCCCGGTCCTCCTGCGTCATCATCACGCGCCGCTCGACACCCAGCACGATCTTCTCGACGGCGTCCGTGAAGTCGGCCATCTCGACCAGCTTGTGGCTGCGGCGGGCCGCCAGCAGCGCGGCCTCGTTGACGAGGTTCGCGAGGTCGGCGCCGACCATCCCCGGCGTGGTCGACGCGATCGAGCCGAGATCCACGTCGGACGCGAGCGGAACCCCGCGCGTGTGCACCACCAGGATCTCGAGCCTGCCCTGGCGGTCCGGCGGTTGCACGGACACGCGCCGGTCGAAGCGCCCGGGGCGCAGCAGCGCCTTGTCGAGCACGTCGGGACGGTTGGTGGCGGCCAGCACGATCACGCCGCTGTTCGGACTGAAGCCGTCCATCTCGGTCAGGATCTGGTTAAGCGTCTGCTCGCGCTCGTCGTGGCCGCCGAACGACGCTCCGCTGCCACGCGCGCGGCCGATCGCGTCGAGCTCGTCGATGAACACGATCGCCGGCTGCGCGGCCTTGGCCTGCACGAAGAGATCGCGCACGCGCGAGGCACCGACGCCCACGATCGCCTCCACGAACTCGCTCGCGCTGGCCGAGAAGAACGGCACGCCCGCCTCACCGGCGACGGCTCGGGCGAGCAGCGTCTTGCCCGTGCCCGGAGGGCCCGAGAGCAGCACGCCGCGCGGGATCTTGCCTCCCAGGGCGGCGTACTTGCCCGGGTTCTTGAGGAAGTCGACGACCTCCACGAGCTCCTGCTCGGCCTCCTCGATGCCGGCCACGTCCTCGAACGTGACCCGCTCGCTGCCCTCGTAGCGGCGCGCCTTGGAACGGCCGAAGTTGCCCAGCGCTCCTCCGCCGGCAGCGGTGCGCCGCAGCGCGAAGATGATGATCCCGAGGATCAGGAGCGTCGGCCCGAAGCCGAGCAGGATCGAGGCCAGGAGGCCACGACCCGAGTCGGGCGCCTTGGCGTTGATCTCGACGTTCTTCGACTTGAGCAGCGCGAGCAACGTGTCGTCCGTCGGCAGCGCCGGCTGGTTGGTCGTGAAGCGGGTGAACTTCTTCTTGTCCACCGTGACCGAGCTCTTGAACTCGCCCTCGATCTTCTGGTCGGTGATCGTGACCAGGCTGACGTTGCTGGCCTGCACCTCGTGCAGGAACTGCGGCGAGTACGCGATGTGCGCCCTCGCCGGCTTGTCGGGCAGCGTCGAGGCGATCCAGTAGTTGACGACCAGCAAGACGATGAGCAACGGCCAGAAGCGCCTGCGCGGGTAGCGCGGGCCGGCGGGCGCGCCGCGGCCATCAGCAGCCGGATGCACCTTGAAGCCGGGGTCGTCCTTCTTCGCTTCCCAGGGCAGCCGGAAGGGAAAGCGCGACTTCGTCTCGGGCGGCCGCGGCGGCTTCTGATCAGGCGGCATTGGCTGGATCGTACGTCACAGCTTGATCGCTCCGTCCGGAGCGATCAGCGCGGCTGCGGCGCCGAAGTCGTCGCGCGAGAGCTGCGCAACGAGGCGCGCGCTGGCGTTCGAGGAGTCCGGGTGCGGCAGCGCGTCGCCGTCGAGGCGAAGCGATGTCCAGCTGCCTCCCGCGAAGGCGCCGTCACCCCGCAGGTGCACGCTCAGGATCGCGCTCAGCGACAGCGTTCCGCCCGTTCCGAAGTTCTTGTAGCCCACGAAGTTGCCGAGCGAATAGGCGATCAGGCGCCCGTGATAACGCTCCATGCCGCGGATCACGTGCGGCCCGGAGCCGACCACCAGATCGGCGCCTGCATCGACGACGGCATGTGCGAAGCGCCGCGAGTCGCCGCGGTTCTCGCCCAGGAACGTCTCGGTGCCGTGCGGCACGTGCGTCGCGCCGGAGCCCTCGGCGCCTGCGTGCATCGCGACCACCACGAGGTCGGCCTGAGAGGCGGCCTTGCGGACGAGCGCCTTGGCGACGCCGACCTGCTCGAGCCGCGAGGCCCACTTGTAGGGCGCGAAGCCCAGGAAGGCGATCCGCAGCCCGTTGCGGCGCAGGATCGTGATCTGCCCCGGGCGCCCCGTCCAGCGCACCCCCGCGGCGCGCAGCGCACGTTCGGTCGAGCGCTCGCCCGCCGTCCCGAAGTCGTCCGCGTGGTTGTTGGCGAGGTTCATGATGTCGAAGCCCGCAGCCGGCATGAGCTTCGCCATGGAGGGCGGGGCCTGGAACGCGAAGCAGTTCGGCGACCCGCCGCATTTCGAGTCGGGAAGGGCAGACAGCGTCTCCTCGAGGTTGCCGAAGGCGAGGTCGGCGCCGCGCAGGGGGCCGACGACGGGAGCCATCGAGCGCCGGCCCGCGTCGGGTGGCATGCCGTACTTCGACGCGACCACGGTGTCGCCGACCCACGCGATCGTGACGCTGCGGGCGGCCAGGGCCGGAGTCGTCGCGGGCACGGTGGCCGCCGTGGTCGCCGGCGTGGTCGCGGGCGGCGACGTCGTCGCGTCGGTCGCGGTGAGCGTCACCGTCGTCAGGGAATCCGCCGTGCGCTCCGCGCTCCCGCCCGACGCCAGCGTGGCGGCCGTCCAGATGCCGATGCCGGCGACGGCCACCAGGAGCGCCGCGCCAGTCGCGCGCCGGCGTCGCACCTGCCGGCGGCGCAATTCCGCGCGCCGCGCTCGGCGCTCGTCCGCTCCCGGATCCGTGCTCATCCCTCGACCTGAAAGGAGACCTCCAGCGCGCCGGCGCGCGGGCTCCAGGCGCGCACGGCGCGCAGTCGCCGGCCGTCGTCGAGCGCGAACAGCTCGCCCGCTCGGACAGGCGCTGCCGGCGACCATGCGTCGACCCCGGGGATCGTGGCGACGGACTCGCCCGCCACCGTTGCGGCCAGCAGCTCGGACGGAACCGGGCGCGGCCGCGCCGGGCGGAGCGACGGCGACTCCCACGGCTGCGTGCGCTCCCAGACGGCTGCCGCTCGCAGGACGAGGTCGTCCTCGTAGCGGCGACCGGCGATCTGCAGTCCGAGCGGCAGGCCACCCGAGCTCGGCGCCATGGGGACGCTGACGACCGGCTGCCCGGTCAGGTTGAACGGGTAGCAGAAGTGGCAGTAGTCGTCGTAGAACTCACCGATCGGCTCGCCGCCGAGCTCGCGCGGCGCCCAGTCCGCGAGCGGGAAGGCTGCGCATTCCATCGTGGGCGTGAGCAACAGGTCGTAGCGCTCGTGGAACGCGCCCCACGTGGTCGCGATCTCATGCGCCCGGTTGCGCGCGGTCACGTACTCCTGGACGCTCAGCCCGAAGCCCTCCTCGATCAGCGCGCGCGCGTCGTCGCCCACGAGGCCGCTCGCGAGCAGAGGGCCCTCGCTGGCCGTGTTGTCGCCGCACGCGAGCGTGTTCCAGACCTCGAGCGGCGAGGCGAGCTCGGGCTGCGCCCACTCGACCGTCGCTCCGGTGGCTTCGGCGAACGTCTCGACGGCCTCTGCGAAGCGCTCCCGCACCTCGTGGTCGAGGCGGATGTAGCCGAGGTCGGCGGAGGCCGCCACTCGCAGGTGCGCGAGCTCGCCGGGCTCGCGCACGGCCGACACGTAATCGTGGCCGAGAGCCGGCAGCGAGCGCGGATCGAGCGGCTCGGGGCCCGCCAGTGCGGTGAGCGCCAGCGCGCACTCGCCCACCGTTCGCGTGAGCGGGCCGAAATGCGTCAGCAGCAACCAGCCCTGAGCGTCGTGCGTGCGGGGGACGAGGCCGTAGGACGGCTTGAATCCCACCGTGCCGCAGAACGAGGCGGGAATCCGTATGGAGCCGCCGCCGTCGGAGCCGAGTGCCAGCTCGCCGACTCCGAGCGCGAGCGCACTGGCAGCGCCACCGGAGCTGCCTCCGGCGGAGCGGTCGGGCGCGAAGGGATTGCCCGTCTGGCCGTAGAGCTCGTTCCGCGTCGTGCCGCGGTAACAGAACTCGGGCACGTTGGTGCGCCCGATCGCGATCGCTCCCGCCTCCTCGAGCCGGATCACGCACGCCGTGCTCTGCTGTGGATAGGAGCCGGTCAGCGCACGCGAGCCGGCGGTGCACGGGTACCCGGCCTGCCGCATCGCATCCTTGACCGTGAAGGTCCAGCCGGTCAGCGGACCGGTGTCCTCACCGCGCTCCAGCCGCGCCTCGAGCTCCCGCGCCCGCACGCGCGCCGCCTCGGCGTCGACGAGGCAGAGTGCGTTGACGCGCGGGTTGACCTCGGCGATGCGCGCGAGCGCCGCCTCGACACTCGCCAGCGGCGTGATCGCCGCTTGCACGCTAGCCCCGCTCGACCCGGCTGCCGGGGACGATGTCGTCGCGACCGTCCGGCCAGCGCACCCAGGCCTTGTAGCCGCCGTCGTAGTCGTCACCCCAGAGGATCAGCGTGGCGGGCTCGCCGAGCGCCGTGCAAGGCTCCGAGCCCTCGCCGTCGAGCCCGCGCCAGAGGCGCACGAACGGGTTTGTCTCCCACTCGCGCGCGACCGTCGTGTGCCCGATGTGGCCGGGATTGACGACGCAGGCCGGATCCAGCTTCAGCAGGCGGTCCATGATCGAGCTGCGCAGGTCCTCGAAGCTCGTGGCCGTGGCGCCGCGGACACCGCCCACGGAGCCCGCGAAGAGCGTGTCGCCCGTGAAGCACTCCGCGCCGTTGACGACGAACGAGAGCATGCCGTCGGTGTGGCCCGGCGTGTGCAGCGCATCGATGCGGAGGCCGCCGCTCTCGACGACATCGCCCTGGTCCAGGGTGCCGTCGGCGCCGCCGGGCAGGCGCGGCGCCTCGAGGGCGTGCGTGAGGACGGGCGCATCGGGATAGAGGTCGCGCATCGCGCCGAGGTGCGCGACGTGGTCGCCGTGGTGATGGGTGACGAGGATGTGCGTCACCGTCAGGCGATGGCGGTCGATCGCGGCGACGATCGGCTCCGGCGGACCGCCGGCGTCGATGAGGACGGCGCTCCCGCCGGGGCGGTCGCCGATGACGTACGAGTTGGAGAGCCACCCGGGCTCCATGCTGCGTTCGAGGATCACGTCCGGAGCCTAGCCAGTTCTGAGAGCGGACTTCGCTATGAGCATGCGCGCTCTAGAACGTCAGGATCGAGCGGATGCCGTCCTGGTGGTGCATCAACTCGAAGGCCTCGTTGACCTCGGCCAGCGGCATGCGATGGCTGAGCATGCTGTCGACGTCGAGCTTCCCGTCCATCCACAACTGCACGAGCCCGGGCACCTGGCTTCGGCCCTTGACGCCGCCGAAGGAGGAGCCCGTGACGCGACGGCCGGTGATCAGGAAGCGCGGGACGATCTCGAGTACCTCGCCTTTGCCCGCGACGCCGATCATCGTGGCGAGCCCCCAGGCCTCGCGCGCCGACTCCACCGCCTGCCGCATGACCTTGACGTTGCCGGTGGCCTCGAAGGTGTACTCGCAGCCGTAGCCGCCGGTCAGCTCGCGCAGCGCGTCGACCACGCCGTCGCCCGCAAGCATGGTGTGCGTCGCCCCGTGATGGCGCGCCATCGCCAGGCGCTCCTCGGACAGGTCGATGGCGACGATCTGCTCGGCGCCGCGCAACCTGCAACCCGCCACGGCGCCCAGGCCGACCAGACCGCAGCCGAAGACCGCGCAGGTCGTGCCCGGCTCGACCTGCGCCGTGTAGAAGGCGGCTCCGAGCCCTGTCGAGAGCCCGCACGCGAAGATGCTGGCGCCCTCGGGCGGCACATCCGGGCCGACCTTCGCGAGCGCGATCTCGGGCATCACCGTGGCCTCGGCGAACGTCGAGGTGCCCATGAAGTGCCGGAGCGGCTCGTCGCCGCGTGCGAGTCGCGAGGTGCCGTCGGGCAGGTAGCCGAGGCCCTGCTGCTCGCGGATCGCGATGCAGCGGTTGGTGCGCGGGCTGAGGCAGTGGATGCACTTGCCGCACTCGGGCGCGAAGAGCGTGATCACGCGATCGCCCTTGCGCACGCTCGTCACTCCCTCACCGACGTCTTCCACGACGCCGGCACCCTCGTGGCCGAGCACGCAGGGGGCGTAGCCCGTCGGATCGGCGCCGCTGGCCGTGTAGAGATCGGTGTGGCAGACGCCGCAGGCCTCGACGCGCACGAGCACCTCGCCCGCCTTCGGGCCTGCGAGCTCGACGTCCTGGACGACGAGTGGCTTGCCGAACTCCTCGAGCACCGCGGCGCGGATCTTCATCGTGCGTCTCCCTCAGCAGCTTGCGCGGCGACTCTACAACGCGAGCGTCGACGGCCCCGGGCGCTCACGATCGCGCTCGTGCTCGTCGATCGCGTCGGCGCGCTGCAGCGTCAGGCCGATGTCGTCGTGGCCGCCCAGCAGCCGGTAGCGCACGTCCTCGTCGACCTCGAACTCGACCTCGCGGCCCGACGGCAGCGTGACGATGCGGCGCTCGAGGTCGACCGTGGCCGCGGCCGGCGCCGCCTCCATGAGCTCCCGCACGTCGGCCTCCGGGAGCTCGACCGTGAGCAGGCCGTTCTTCCCGCAGTTGGACCGGAAGATGTCTGCGAACGAGGGGGCGATGATCGCGCGGAAGCCACGCCCGCCCAGCGCCCAGGCCGCGTGCTCGCGTGAGGAGCCGCAGCCGAAGTTGGCCCCGGCGACCAGGATCGGCGCGCGCGCGTACTCCGGGCGGTTGAGCGGGAAATCGTCGTCCTTGGCCCAGTCCCAGAACAGGAATTGCCCGTAGCCCGTGCGTTCGATGCGCTTCAGAAACTGCTTGGGGATGATCTGGTCGGTGTCGACGTTGTTGCGATCGAGCGCGGCGACCGGTCCCGTGACGACGTCGAAATGCTCCATCAGACCAGCTCCCTCACGTCGACCAGGCAGCCGGTGACGGCAGCCGCGGCGGCCATCTCCGGGCTCATCAGGTGCGTGCGCGCCAGGCGGCCCTGGCGGCCCTCGAAGTTGCGATTGGAGGTCGACGCCACCCGCTCCTTCGGGCCTGCCACGTCCGGGTTCATGCCGAGGCACATGGAGCAGCCCGCGTTGCGCCACTCGAAGCCCGCCTCCGCAAAGACCCGATCGAGGCCTTCGGCCTCGGCCTCGGCCTTGACGCGCATCGACCCCGGCACGACGAGCGCCTGCACGCCCGGCGCCACGCGCTTGCCGCGCACGATCTCGGCCGCGGCGCGCAGGTCGCCCAGCCGGCCGTTGGTGCAGGAGCCGATGAAGACGCGATCGACCGGTGTGCCGGCCAGCGGCTCCCCGGCCGTCAGGCCCATGTAGTCGAGCGCGCGCTGCTCGTCGTCGTCCGCCGGTGTCGGCACGACGCCCGTGATCGGCGCCGTCTGGCCCGGGTTCGTGCCCCAGGTCAGCTGGGGCGCCAGTGCGGCCGCGTCGACCTCGATCTCGCGGTCGAAGGCGGCGCCCGCGTCGGAGACGTAGTGCGACCAGCGCTCCACGGCCTGCTCGAAGGGCTCCTGGACTCCCGGGCGTCCCTCGAGGAAGCGGTACGTGGTCTCGTCCGGCGTGATCAGCCCGGCGCGCGCTCCCCACTCGATCGACATGTTGGAGATCGTCATGCGACCTTCCATCGAGAGCGCCCTGACGGCCTCGCCGTCGTACTCGACGACATGATTCGTCGCACCCGCGGAGGTTTCCTGGGCGATCAGCCCGAGGATCAGGTCCTTCGCGCCGACGCCCGCGCCGGGCAGGCCCGTGAACGTGACGCGCAGCGTGTGCGCCCGCTTCTGCGGGAGGGTCTGCGTGGCCAGCACGTGCTCGACCTCGCTCGTGCCGATGCCGAAGGCGAGTGCGCCGAACGCGCCGTGCGTCGAGGTGTGCGAGTCGCCGCAGACGATCGTCATGCCCGGCTGCGTGATGCCGAGCTCGGGCCCGATCACGTGCACGATGCCCTGCCGGCGATGGCCGAGGCCGTAGTAGGGGATGCCGAACTCCTCGACGTTGCGCGCGAGGGCGTCGAGCTGCTGTCGCGCGATCTCGTCCTCGATGGGGCGGGAGAGATCCCACGTGGGCACGTTGTGGTCGGCCGTCGCGATCGTGCGATCGGGCCGGCGCACGGTGCGCCCGGCGAGCCTCAGGCCCTCGAAGGCCTGCGGGCTCGTAACTTCGTGGACGAGATGCAGGTCGACATAGAGCAAGTCGTTGCCGAGGGCATGGTCATCCCAGATTTTCTCGTATGCGGTGCGCGCAGCCACCCCCGTAGTCTGGCATGGCGCCGGCGAGGTGTGAGCAAGGTGTGAGCAAAGGCACAGAGTTCACTCCGAACAAGCCGGAAGCTCCTGATAGCCGCATGCACGCCGGTGCTGAGTTCGACCAGACTGGGACCTGGTGCTGGTCTCGACCCCACACCAGTCGGCGTCGCCGCCGCCTGTCCGCCTGCTCGCATTTGCGTCCGAATTCCACCTCGGCGCGAGTCGCACCTCGGCGCCCGCGGGCGTGCTCGTCGCCGAGCTCAAGAACAACGGCGAGGATGATCACGACCTTGCGGTGCGCAATCCGCGCGGCCGGATCATCGCCTCGACCGGGGTCGTCCGACACGGCGCACTCGGCCGGCTGCGGGTGCGCCTGCGGCCGGGCCGCTACGTGCTGGTGTGCACGCTCGCCGATCACGAGGCGCTGGGGATGCGCGCCGTGCTCGTCGTGCGCGCGAGGAAGGGGGCGTGATGGCGGGGGCAACACGAGAAGCGGCCATGATCGAACGGCTCTGGTGGCGCGCCGGGTTCGGACCGCGTCCGCGCGACCTCCGCGGCAAACGCACGCACGCCGACCTGGTGCACGAGTTCCTGCACCCGCGCGGAGCGACCCTCGAGGGCCCCGAGCCGCGTGTCGACGGCCGCCCGCTGAGCCCCGCCAACCAGTACGGGCAGGACGTCCTCTGGTGGCTCGACCGCATGGTGCGCGGTCGCCATCCGCTGGTCGAGCGCATGACCTTCAACTGGCACGATCACTGGGCGACGTCGAACGACAAGGTCGGCGACGTCAAGCTGATGATGCGTCAGCAACGCACGCTGCGGCGCTACGCGCTCGGCAACTTCCGCACGCTGGCGCGCGCCATGGTGCGCGACGGCGCGATGCAGATCTGGCTCGACCTCGCCGGGTCGAGCGACGAAGCGCCGAACGAGAACTTCGCGCGCGAGTTCTTCGAGCTGTTCACGCTGGGCGCGAACAACGGCTACACGGAGAAGGACATCCGCGAGGCGGCGCGCGCGCTCACCGGCTTCACGTTCGACTACGACTCCAAGCGCTTCGGCTTCGACCCCAAGCAGCATGACGGCGGCACGAAGCACATCCTCGGCCGGCGCGGCCGCTTCGGCCCGCTCGACGTCGTCGACCTCGCACTCGAGAACCGCCACCACGCGCCCTATCTGTGCAAGCAGGTGTGGGGCTACTTCTCGCCGCGTACGCCGCCGCCGCGGCTCGTCAAGCAACTGGTATCCGCCTATACGCAGTCCGGCTACGAGATCGCCCCCGTGCTCTCGCTGATCCTCTCGGACGGTGCGCTCTACGCCGATCTCGAGGAACCCGACATGATCAAGCCGCCCGTCGTCTACGTCGCGGGGATGCTGCGTCAGACGGGGACGTACATCACGACGGACGACTGGGTCTGGATGCTCGATCAGATGGGGCAGCGCCCGTTCTACCCGCCCAACGTGAGCGGCTGGGAGCAGAACGAGGCCTGGCTCTCGACGAGTGCTCTGCGCATGCGCTTCCAGGCAGCGGCGTCGCTGCTGCACGATGCGATCGAGGACGGCGCTATCCCCGCGGACCGGTCGCCGGAGCAGGCGCTCGAGCATTCGCGCACCTACGCGGGGGAGCCGTGGACGAGCAAGGCGACGAGCTCGGCGCTCGCGTCCTACAGCCGGCTCAGCGTGGCCGGCCGCGACGAGAAGTGGGAGGTCAAGCACTACTGGCCGGAGCGGGAGCGCGTCCTGCGTCAGGTGCTGCTCGCCGGCCCCGACGCACAAGTCTGCTGATGCCGCGCGGCTGCAGCGACTGGCACGGCACCCGTGCCGCGCTGCGCAACGGCGGAGGGCGCCTCGTCCCCATCCCGGAGCGAGCGCTCGACGGCCTCCCGGAGTTCGGCCGCGGCGGTCTCTCCCGCCGCGACCTGCTGGCCGGCGGCGTCGGCCTCCTGCTGGCCGCCAACGGCATGCCCGGCCTCACCACGCGCGGCGTGCTGGAGGCCGCCGCAGCCCAGGCAGCCGATGCGCCCGACGCGCCGATCCTCGTGTCGCTCTACCTCGACGGCGGCAACGATGGGCTCAACACGCTCGTGCCCCTGGGCGACGCGCGCTACGCGGAGCTGCGCTCCCGGATCGGCGTGGATCCCGCGACCGCGCTGCCGCTCGGCGACACGCCCGGCTTCGGCTGGCATCCCAGCCTCGCCGGCCTGCGCGAGCTCTACGACGCGGGCAAGGTCGCCGTGCTGCCCGCGGTCGACTACGGCCACCCCGACCAGTCCCACTTCAACTCCGGCGGCTACTGGAGGAGCGGCATCGTCGGGCCGGCGCCCGACCGCACCGGCTGGCTCGGGCGAACGCTCGACGCCGTCGGCACGCGTGACAATCCGCTGCAGGGCATCCACGTCGGCTGGGGCCAGGATCCGTCGCTGAACGGCAAGCATGCGCCGGTCGCAAGCGTGTCCTCGCCCTCGGACTTCGGCTTCTACATCCCGGACGTCTGGGACGAGAAGGCCTTCCTCCCGACCTACCGCCGTCTCTCGCGTGCACGCGCCAAGCACCCGAGCCTCGCCGCCGTGAGGAGGATGTACGGCAACACGATCGAGACGCACGACCGCCTCGCTCCGCTGGCCGGGGAGGAGAAGCCGGCACCGCCGCCGATCGCCTATCCCGACACCGATCTCGGCAAGGCGCTCGGCAACCTCGGACGGCTGCTCGGCGCCGGCTTCGGCACGCGCATCGCCACGGTCTCGAGCGGCGGCTTCGACACGCACGATGCGCAGGCCACGGCGCACGCCGACCTCCTGCAGGACCTGGGCGACTCGCTGCGCGCCTGGCAGGCCGACCTCGACGCGCGCGGCCTCTCGCCCCGCGTCCTGACGATGATCTGGAGCGAGTTCGGCCGGCGGCCCGAGGACAACGACTCGGGCGGGACGGACCACGGCGCAGGTGGCCTTCTCCTGCTGGTCGGCAATCGCGCGAACGGCGGTGTCCGCAGCGAGTTCCCCGGACTGACGCGGCTCGACGACGACGAGAACCTGGTGGTCACGACCGACTTCCGCAGCGTCTACGCCACGCTGCTGGAGGACTGGCTCGGCGTCGAGGCGGCACGCGTCCTGCCGCGAGTCCCCGGCGGCAGTCATCTACCGCTGCTGCGCGCGGCCTGACAACCGGTTTCGAGGGAACGAGCAGCTGATACCCCTGCCCGTGCGGACACCCTAGGCTCCGGCCAGTGCTTGCTGCGCCCCCAGCGACCTATGTCGAGCGCCTGCGCCGACTGTGTGCCATCGACTCGCCGACGGGCCACCTGGATGGTCTCGATGCCTGCGCAACGATCATCGCCGGGTGGGCCGCCGAGGCGGGCTGCGCAGTTGACCTGCTGCCCTCGCCGGTTGGTCTGCACGTCGTGGCGCGCGCCCGCGCAACCGGAGGTCCGCGGATCCTGCTGCTCGGCCATCACGACACCGTCTTTCCGGCCGGCACGGCTGCGGCGCGGCCAGTGCAGGTCGAGGGCGAGCGCGCGCTCGGGCCCGGCGTCGCGGACATGAAGGGAGGGGTGCTCGTCGGATTGGCCGCGCTCGAGCGCCTCGCCGACAGCGGCATCGCGGTCGAGCTGCACTCCGTGCCCGACGAGGAGAGTCGCAACGTCGCGCCGTTCACGCTCACGGCGATGCGGGGCGCGGACGCCGCGCTCTGCCTGGAGTGCGGGCGCGAGTCGGGCGCGATCGTGACCTCGCGCAAGGCCGGCTGCTGGGTCACCGTCACGGCGCACGGGGTGCCCGCGCATGCGGGCACCTCGCCCGACGAGGGCCGTTCGGCCTTGCGCGCGCTCGCCCGCGAGCTGCTGCGCATCGAGGGCGAGCTGCACCACGCCCGTCCCGGCATGACCGCGGTGGCCACGCAGCTGCACTCCGGCGAGGTCAAGAACACCGTGCCGGCAGAGGCCTGGGGGGTGATCGACCTGCGCGCCGCCGACGAGCCCGACCTCGACTACGCGCTCGGCCGCATCCGCGCGGTCGGCCACCACGACGGCGTGGTGTTCGCGTTCAGCGACGACCGCGGCTTCCCGCCGATGCAGCGCGACCCGGAGCTGGCGGCCGCCGCGCTGCGTGCGCTCGCTGCGCACGGCCAGCCGGCGCTCGAGGAGGCGGCGGGAGGGGTCTCCGACGGCTCCTGGACGAGCCACATCGGCGTCCCGACCGTCGACGGCCTTGGCCCGGTGGGAGGCGACGATCACACGGAGCGCGAGTGGATCGAGCTCGCCAGCGTCGAGCCGCGTGTGCGGGCGATCGTCACCCTCTGCGAGGTCCTAGCGCGGGAACGTCACGACGCCGCGGCCGGGAGCGCCTGAGCGCAGGTCGTCATAGGCGCCGTTGATCTCGTCCAGCGCGTAGCGGCGCGTGATCAGCGATCCGAGCGAGAGGAGGCCGGCGTCTTCCAGCTCGACCAGGCGGGGCACGTCGAAGTGCGGGCGCGACGAGCCGTAGAGCGAGCCGACGAGCGACAGACTCTGTCCCGCCAGGCTGAACGCGTTGATCGTGATCGTGGCGTCCCGCGCGGGCATTCCGACGATCACAGCGCGTCCACCGCCGGCCAGCGCCGCGTAGGCCGCCTCGATCGTCGCCGGCAGCCCCAGCGCCTCGAACGCGACGTCGGCGCCGCCCCGCGTGGCCCGCTTGATCGCCCGGCGGTCGTCCTCGGAGCCGGCGAGCACGGTGTCGGTGGCGCCTGAGGCTCGTGCCAGCTCCAGCGCCGCCTCGGTCACGTCCACAGCGACGATCGGGTACGCGCCCGCAGCTCGCAGGCCCTGGACGATGCACTGGCCGACACCTCCGCAGCCGAACACGACGGCCCGCTCGCCCGGCCGCACGGCCGCGGTGTTGAAGACGGCGCCGACGCCGGTCATCGCGGCACAGCCGATCAGCGCCGCGACTTCCAGATCGGCGCCATCGGGCAACGCGACGGCCTGCGTGGCCGGCACGACGACGTGCTCGGCGAAGCAGGCGGTCGCCATGAAGTGCCCGAGGTTCTGTCCACGCGCCCGCAACCGCGAGCTGCCGTCGGGCATGCGGTGGAGGTGCGAGCCGATCTCGCACAACGCGGGCGAGCCCGACGCGCACGCGCGACAGCGACCGCAGGCGGTCACCCACGAGAGCGCGACGGCATCGCCGACGCTCGGCGCGAGGACGCCCGGCCCGACGGCGTCCACGATCCCCGCGCCCTCGTGCCCGAGCACCATCGGCAGGTCGTACGGCCACACGCCGTCGATCACGTGGAGATCCGAGCGGCAGACGCCGGCCGCGGCGATGCGGACACGCACCTCACCTGCCTGCGGCTCGCCGAGCTCGACCTCCTCGACGCTCAGCGGGGCGCGCGATTCCCAGAGCACGGCGGCTTTCGTCAGCATGCGCGCAGCATAGGGAGGGTCGCGGAAACGTCACTTCCGGTTGTAGGGTGGAAGGATGAGCCGGAGGCTGGTCGCGGGACTCGTCGCGCTGATCGCCATCGGCGGTGTGTTCGCCTATGGGCTGAGCAAGCAGGACGAGGTGTCGAGCATCGACACGTCACACGTCACCGTGCCGCCCTCGGGGTTCCAGACGTTCGCGGCAGCCGACATCAAGGGCACCACGCTCGACGCGAGGCAGTTCTCGCTCTCGCGCCTGGAGGGGAAGCCGGTCTTCATCAACTTCTGGGGCTCGTGGTGCCCGCCCTGCAGGAAGGAGGCGCCCGACCTCCGGGACTTCTCGAACGGGCTGGGCGGGCAGGCCGCGTTCGTCGGCGTGGCGATCGACTCGCCGTCGGCCGATGCCCGCAACTTCATCCGCAAGGCCGGTTGGCGGTACCCGATCGTCAGCCGGCACTGCTGTGACCTCGCCAACGAGTACGGCGTGATCTCCTTCCCGACGACGATCGTCGTCAATCGGCGCGGCCAGGTCGTCGACCGGCTCGTCGGTCCGCAGACCGTGGCCCGGCTGCAGGCCGAACTCCGCGCAGTGCACTGATGCCCCTGCTCGCCGAGATCGCCCTCTCGCCCGTCGGGCTCAGCGCGGCTTTCGCGGCCGGCGTGATCTCGTTCGTCTCGCCATGCGTCTGGCCGCTCGTGCCCGCCTACCTCTCGTACGTCTCCGGCGTCTCGTTCAACGACCTCGCCGATCAGACCCGCCGCGTCACCACGACGACGGCGGCGTTCGTGCTCGGCTTCGGCGCGGTCTTCACGGCGCTCGGGGCCGGCGCGGGCGCCGTGGGCGATCTGCTGACCGAGCACCGGCGGGCGCTCGAGATCGCCTCCGGCCTGCTGATCGTGCTCATGGGCGCCGTGCTCGCCGGCTTCGGCGGCATGCTGCTGCAGCAGGAACGGCGACTGCAGCCGGCGCGCGCCCCGGCCGGGCCGATCGGCGCCGTGGTCGCCGGCGCCGGCTTCGCGATCGGCTGGACGCCCTGCGTCGGGCCGACGCTCGCCGCGATCCTGACGCTGGCCGGCCGCTCCGGGCAGGCGCTCGACGGCGCCATCCTGCTGGCCGTCTACTCGCTCGGCCTGGGCGTGCCGTTCCTGCTCTCGGGCCTGCTCTTCACGCGCGGGCTCTCGAGTGTGGCACCGCTTCGGCGTCACGCGCCACTGCTCGTGCGCTCCTCCGGCGTCGTGCTGATGGGACTCGGCGCGCTTCTGGCGCTGGGCCAGCTGACCGCGCTCACGAGCGACCTTGCCAGCGCGTTCCCCGCGCTGGTCTAGCGAAAACCACCCAAACCCACCCGGCCTGCGCGGTTTCGCGGCGCGCGAAGACAGGGACAGCTCCGCGACGCGTCGTGGCACGTCTCAACCGGGAGGTTCCCATGCACAGGCTCAAGCGCGCTCCGCGGCTCGCGGTCGTGGTCGGATTGGTGCTCGCGATCACGGCGGGTGCAATCGCGTACGCCGCGACCCAGCCGGCGATCCAGACCTTCACGCCGACGTCCGAGAAGCAGATCACGAACCTCGATGTGCTCCGCCAGCAGATCAGGAACTACTACGGCGATCCGCTCGGAACGGGGACATTCGCGCCCGACAGCTCCTACGCCAAGGAGGCCGAGGGTGTGGCGGCCAAGGGCTCGGAGAAGCTCGCCAGGGTCGCCAGGTGGCACAAGAGCGCGCCGGCCAAGGCGATCGTCCTCGACGTCGACGACACCTCGCTCGCCACGTGGAACTACGAGATCTTCAGCAACTGGTCGTTCAACCCGGCGACCAACGCCACCTACGTCACGAACCAGCTGTTCCCGCCGGTGCCCGGCATGGTCGACATGGCGAACACGGCCTCGGCCGAGGGCTACGCGATCTTCTACCTGACCGGCCGGCCGGCGACACAGGAGGCCGCGACGCTGGGCAACCTGACCTCGGACGGCATCGGCGTCGACGCGGGCTTCCCCGCGCCGACGACGCTGAACGACGGCGAGGACGGGCTGTTCACGAAGCCGGCCGTCGCCGACTATCCGGATTACCTCAAGGCGGCCTGCGCGGGCGATCCGAACGGCTCCTGCACCACCGCGCACTACAAGACCGCCACCCGCGCGCATATCGAGTCGCTCGGCTACGACATCGTGGCCAACTTCGGCGACCAGTTCAGCGACCTCGTGGGCGGATTCGCCGACAAGACCTTCAAGCTGCCGAACCCCAACTACTTCCTGCCGTGAGCGATGCATCGTGCGGCGGGGCGTCTCAGACGTCCCGCCGCATGACGCGCGCGGCTCGGCCGCAGGCGTAGAGCGCGAGCCCGCCCGGCCACCCGACCCAGAGCGCGACGAGCCCGATCGACACGAGCATCCCTCCGTGCGGGCCGCGCCGATCGCGGCCTTCACGAGGGAGTCGCACGAGGTGGCCCGAGGGTCCCAAGCCTGGATCCTCAGAGCGGGAGGAGGACGCTGCTCGAGGCGCTCGACGGCGTACTCCACGGCCACGCGCTCGAGGGCGCCGCCAGGACGAGGCGATACGTCCAGGCACGGCCACGGGCACTGCGAGGGATGCGGCAGCTACCCCAGACGCGGCCCGTGCGCTCCAGATGCACGCCAGGCCGCCCGTGCTCGAGGCAGCCCTCGACCCAGCGCCCGCCACGCAGGTCGTGCACCAGCAGGTGCAGGCGCGTGGCCTCGCCCCGCCCGCCGAAGCGGGCCCTCACCAACAGGCGACGGCCGATGGCGCGCAGCTTCAGCCCCGTGATGCGCGCGGTCACACGCACGGTGCCCGCGGACTGCTCTGCGAGCCCCAGCAGCCCCTGGCTCTCGAGCACGCCGACCGCGTAGCGCGTCGTGCGACGCGACGGCGCGGAAACCGCGAACGAGCCGTCGGCCCGCGTGGGGTAGCTGCCGACGAGGCGCGGCACCCGGCCCTTGGGATACGCCCAGATCTGCACGCGAGCGGGGCCGGGGGCCACGACGCGGCCTGCGACGCCGGCATTCGAGACGCTCAGGCCACGGAGAGCCGGCAACCGCCGCGAGGGCAGGTTCACGCTCAGCCGGCCGGTGTTGACCGGGCTCGAGCCATCGAGCGCACGCACCGAGACGGTCGCCCCGTCCAGTGGCAGGCCGTCCGGCACGCGCGCGACCGCCGTGCGGCCGTCTGCCGCCAGTCGCGTGTCCAGCAGCGTGCCCGCCAGACGCACCTCGACGAGCGCGACGCCGGAGAGGGCGTCCGCGACATCGACGCGCAGTTCGCGGGCGACGAAGTCGGCACTCACGCTCCCGATCGCAGGCGCGCCCGAGTCGACGCCCGGCGAGGACGTGTCGACGGTCTCGTTGCCGGCCGCATCACGCGCGACGACGCGCAGCACGTGCGTGCCTTCGCCATGCACGGTGACCACACCGCCGGGCGCCGAGACCGGAGCGCCGTCGAGCAGGATCTCCGAGAACGAGGCGCCGTTCGCGTCGCTCGCTGCGAGCTCGACCGCCTGCGGTCCGCTGCTCCAGGTGAGCGCACCTCGCACGGCGACCTCCGGCGGCAGCTCGTCGACGGCGGCGCAGCGAACGCTTGCCGTGCCGGCGCCGAGGCCGGCACCCGAGAGCAGGCGCACCGCAAGACACACCTGGGTGGACCCGTGGACGAGGCCGGCCGGAATCGCCGCCTCGCTCACGCCCGGAGCTCCGACCTCCCAGTGCGTCGCGGCCAGGGCCTGGGCGCGCGCGGACGCCGCGCCGGCGCCGATGCCGAGATATGCGCCTGCGATGCCGCTGAGGCCGGCGGAGCCGGGCAGCGCGGGCCACCTGAGGTGCGCGCCATCGCGCGCGGCGACCAGGCCAAGCGGTGGGGCGAAGGTGTCGATCGAGGCCGGCGGCGGGTCGCCGTCCCAGTGGAAGGCGGCACTCGTGGACGCCGAGCAATGCCCCGGCCCGTCGCATTCGAGGAGCTCGATCCGGTACGCGCCATTTGCGAGCAGGGCGCTCGCAGGCACCGCGGAGCTCCGCAGCGCGCCGGCCAGATCATGCTGGAACACGAGCGCCCCGGTGGGGCCGTAGACCCAGAGGGCCGAGGCGACCACATCTGCCTCCGTGGAGGAGGAGATGGTCAGGGCGATCGGCGCATGACCCCACCAGCCCGCCACCGTGGAGGCGGGATCGCGCTCGACCTTGATCACTGCCTGCGCGGGAGGGCTGCGGTCGACGCTGAACGGCAGCGGTCCCACGCTCGAGTCGGCGTCGGCGTACGACTGCGCATAGACGGTGAGCGAATGCGGGCCGTCGGCGAGCGCCCCCAGGTCGATCGCGGCTGTTCCGCTGTCGCCCGTGCCGCAGAGCCAGGAGCAGGCCTGACCGCGCAGCGTCACACGCGCGCCGCCGTCGATCGCATAGGTGACGGCAGGGGCCCCGCTCTCGGGGTCGGAGGCCGCCCATTGCAACTCGGCGGAGGACCCGGCCTGCACCCCTGTCGGTCCGGTCGCCGACAGCGCGGGCGGCGTCGGGTCCGAGACGGTCACCCAGCCGCTCGCAAATGTGACGTTGTTGGCGCGCGAGGTCGCAAGTGCGATCGGGACACCGCCCTCGTTGTAGAGGCCGAGCTCGACCCAGTTGGCGAGGCTCGTCGAGACGGAGCTCGTGAACGTCCCGGCGCCGCAGCGCCGCAGCGTGTCGCCGGGCTGTCCCGCGAAGGAGTAGGCGCAGAGCGCCGTCGCAGTGCTCGCCTTGACGTAGCTCAGCGTCGTCGTCACGGATGCGATCTGCGCCGACGCCGGAGCATTGAAGAGATAGAGGCAGCCGTCGTGAGGGCCGAGCGTCCCGGCATTCAGCAACACCGTGCCACCCTCGAATCCGCACACCGCGGGCGCGTCGGCTCGCGGCACCCAGCCCGCGGCCGACATGGGCGTGCCGCTACCGAAGGGCACGACGAACGTGCCGGCGTGAGCGTGGGCCGGCGCAGAGAGCGCGAGCAGGAAGAGGGCGATGGCGGCGGTGATGCGCATGGGGTCTCAGATCTCTCAGCAGTCGTAGGAGGACGGGTCGTAGGTGCACATGGCCGAAGCGGGAGCCGCCACCGCGACGGCCTGGGGTGTCGGCGCGCTGGGCGCCGGCGGCGGGGCGGTCGCGGGCGCGGGAGAAGGCGTCCGGTGACGCAGCGCGCGTGGCGCGCGGGCTCGGACGACCGGCACCGAAGCCGGGGCGACCCGGCCGCCGGAGGCGACTGCGGCGACCGGCGAAGGAAAGCGATGCGCGCCCTCGTCGTGCGCGCCGAGTACGAGCGCGGCCGTGACCGCGACCGCGGCGGTCGCCGCGGCGGCGGCGCCGTGGACGGCCTCGGCGTGCTGGAGCACCTCGCGAGCGCGTTGTACGACGCCGCCCAGTGCACCGATCCCGGCCAGCCGATCGCGCAGGTCGCTGCGCAGCCGGGCCTGGGCATGCGCGAGGACGCGGTAGTAGGTCGAGCGCGGGAGCCCGGCAGCGCGCGCCGCTCCACCCTCGGCCCGCGCAGCGATCGCAGCGCGCTGGAACGGGTCGAGGCGTTCGAGTGCGAGCGCGAGGTCGGCACGGACCCTGCGCCGGTGCACCATCGCCGTCACCTCGTCCAAGCCGTCGGCCAGGGAGCCGGGGTCCGCGCCCGGCTGCCTCGGCTCCGGGAGCGCGTCTCCGAGCGCGAGCGGTGCTCGTGCGCGGCGCCGACCGTGGTCGATGGCCTTGTTGCGGGCGATCGCCGAGGCGCGCGCGCAGACCAGCTCGAGCGGGAGCGGGAGCTCGGGGGCGGGAGCGCCGAGCAATGCCAGCACGACCTCCGTGCGCACGTCGCCGGCGTCCTGCACCTCGACGCCGGCGCGGCGGAACTGCGCTGCGACGGCGCGGCGGACGCGATCCCCAGCGATCGGATCGCGGGCGTCGCCGGCCAGCATGCACGCGGCGGCGCGCAGGCTGAGTCGGCACGCAGGATCCGGCACTTCCCCCATTGGGCCACCGTCCCTCGATACCTAACACGTTGGCAATACTGCAAAGCGGGGAGGCGCCCGCGTCCGCTCCCGTACCCTCCTGGCGATGCGCCTGCTCTCCGTCACCGGAACGCGACCCCAGTTCGTGAAGGCCGCGCCACTGCACGCGGAGCTCCTCAAGCACGTCGAGCTCGTCGTTGCCGACACCGGCCAGCACTACGACCACGAGCTCTCGCGCGTCTTCAACGAGGAACTCGGGCTCGGCGAGCCCGACGTGCGGCTCGAGGTGGGCTCCGGCTCGCATGCCGAGCAGACGGCAGCGATGCTTGTCGGGGTCGAGCGCGCCGTCCTGGAGCGACATCCCGATGCGATGCTGGTCTACGGCGACACGAACTCGACCCTGGCGGGCGCGCTGGTCGCCGCCAAGCTCGGCGTCCCCCTGGCACATGTCGAGGCGGGCCTGCGCTCGTTCGACATGCGCATGCCCGAGGAAGTCAACCGCGTCGTCACCGACCGTCTCTCGCGGCTCCTGTTCTGCCCGTCCGGCACCGCCGTCTCCAACCTCGCGGCGGAGGGCATTCAGCGCGGCGTCGAGCTCGTGGGCGACGTCATGGTCGACCTCGCGCGCGTGTTCGGCCCCGTCGCCAGCGCGCGCTCGGCCTACCCTGCGGCGCTCGGGCTGGAACCGGGCTCCTACGCGCTGGCGACCGTGCACCGGCAGGCGAATACGGAACAGCCGGCGCTCGGCCGCCTGGTGGAAGGCCTGAGCCGGGTCCAGGGGCCTGTCGTGCTGCCGCTGCACCCCCGCACGCGCGCCGCGCTGGAGGCCGGCGGGATGCTGGCGGAGCTCGAGCGCTCGGCGACGGTCCTGCCGCCGCTCGGCTACCTCGACTTCACGGCGCTGCTGCGCGCGGCGCGCGTCTGCCTCACCGACTCGGGAGGCGTGCAGAAGGAGGCGTATCTGCACGCGGTGCCGTGCGTCACGCTGCGCGACACCACCGAGTGGGTCGAGACCGTCGAGCTGGGCTGGAACGTGCTCGTGAGCGAGCCCGGGGAGATCGCCGCCGCAGCCGCCGCGCCGCCACGCGGCACGAGCCACCCCGAGGTCTACGGCGACGGTCATGCGGCCGGCAGGATGGCTCGTCTGGTGACCGAAACCGCCTGGCGCACCGGCTAGGCTGCTCCGTCGTGGACGCTCGCATCGCCGTGATCGGGGCCGGCTACGTCGGACTGCCGCTGGCCGTCGCCTTCGCGGAGGCAGGCCACGCCGTGCTCTGCGTCGAGCCGGACGCCCCGCGCGTGGCCCGCATCAACGCCGGCGACTCCTACATCAAGGACGTCGCCGGCGAGACGCTGACAGGGCTCGTTCAGGCCGATCTCCTGCGCGCGACGGTGGACTACGCCGAGGTGGCGGCCTGCGACGACGTGATCGTCTGCGTGCCGACGCCCCTGACCGAGAATCGCGAGCCCGACCTCTCGTTCATCACCGCCGCGACCGAGTCGATCGCGCCGCACCTGCGCCGTGGTCACCTGATCGTGCTGGAGTCCACGACCTATCCCGGCACGACGCGGGATCACATGGGGCCGCTGCTCGAGCGGGTGTCGGGCCTCACGGCCGGCAGCGACTTCCATCTCGCGATGTCGCCTGAGCGCATCGACCCCGGCCGCACGGACTACACCGTGCGCACGATGCCGAAGATCGTCGGCGGCCTCACGCCCGCCTGCACGGAACGCGCGGTGGCGCTCTACTCCAAGGCCGTCGACACGCTCGTCCCGGTCTCGGCGCCCGAGACTGCCGAGCTGGCGAAGCTGCTCGAGAACATCTTCCGCTCGGTCAACATCGCGCTCATGAACGAGATGGCGATGCTCTGCGACCGCATGGGCATCGACGTCTGGGAGGTCGCCGACGCGGCTGCCACGAAGCCCTTCGGCTTCATGCGCTTCACGCCCGGCCCGGGCCTCGGCGGCCACTGCATCCCGCTCGACCCCTTCTACCTCTCCTGGCGCGCGCGCCAGTTCGACTTCCATACGGAGTTCATCGAGCTGGCGGGCAAGGTCAACCAGAACATGCCGTATTTCTGCCGCGAGAAGGTCGGCCGCGCCCTCAACGTCCATTCGAAGCCGCTGCGCGGATCGCACGTGCTCGTCGTCGGCGTGGCCTACAAGCCCGACATCGACGACACGCGCGAGTCGCCGGCACTGAAGCTCATCGAGTTGCTTCGCGACGAAGGTTGCGAGGTCAGCTATCACGATCCGTACGTTGCGAGGCTGCGCGAATTCGAGCTCGATTCGGTCGCGCTGGATCCCGCCATCGAGAGCTCCGACTGCGTCGTGGTCGTCACCAACCACAGCTCCATCGACTACGACGACGTCGTGCGGCGGGCTCAGCTCGTCGTCGACTTCCGCAACGCCACCGGGTCTGCAGGGACGGCCGACGGCAAGGTCGTCAAGCTGTGAGCGTCCGCATCGGCGTCGTCGGCCTGGGCTACTGGGGCCCGAACGTCGTGCGCAACATGGCCAGGGTGGCCGACCTCGCGTGGTGCTGCGACCTCTCGGACGAGAACCGTGCGCGCTACGCGCCGCAGTACCCGCAGACCCGCTTCACGGCCGATTTCGACGATCTACTGAACGATCCCGAGCTCGACGCGATCGCCATCGCCTCGAGCGTGCCGTCGCATCACCCGCTCGGCATGCGCGCTCTCGCCGCGGGCAAGCACGTCTTCATCGAGAAGCCGCTGGCGGCCAGCGCGGCCGATGCCCGCGAGCTCGTGGAAGCGGCGGAGGCGGCTGACCGCCGTCTCATGGTCGGCCACCTGCTGCTCTTCCATCCGGCGCTGGCCTTCCTGCACACGCTGATCGACTCGGGCGAGCTCGGCGAGATCTACTACCTCTACGGCAATCGCCAGAACCTGGGCAAGGTGCGTGCCGACGAGAACGCCCTCTGGAGCCTCGGCGCGCACGACGTCGCCGTCCTGCTCGACCTCGTGGGCGAGCGGCCGGTCGAGGCCTGGGCGCGCGGCGAGTGCTACGTGCGCCCCGACGTCGAGGACGTCGTCTTCGGCTATCTGAAGTTTCCCTCCGGCGTGATCGCACATCTCCATCTGAGCTGGCTCGACCCCCACAAGATGCGCAAGCTGACGGTCGTGGGCTCGCAGAAGATGGTCGTGTTCGACGACATGGAGACGGACCGCAAGGTCACGATCTACGACAAGAGCGCCTCGCGCTCCCCCAGCACCGATTCCTATGGCGAGTACGTGAGCGTCCGCTTCGGCGACATCTCGATCCCGCGCATCGCCAACGACGAGCCGCTGCGGATCGAATGCCAGGAGTTCGTCGACGCCATCACGGCGGCCCGCGAGCCGCGCTGCAACGGGCGCGAGGGTCTCGCGGTGGTCGAGGTGCTCGAGGCCATGCAGGCGTCGCTCGACGACGGTGGCCGCGTGATGAAATTGCCGGCATGAGCCTGACCCAGGATCCCCGCGGTCCGAACCTGCACGTCGGCGTCGAGGTGACGATCGGCGAGGGCGTCGAGTTCGGCGCGAACGTGGTCGTGCACGACGGCTGCTCGATCGGCGCGGGCACGCTCGTCGGCGACAACGCCGTGCTCGGCAAGCGCCCGGCGCTCGGCGGCAGCTCGACCGCCAAGCGCGGACCGCTCCCGGGCCTGGCGATCGGTGCGAACTGCACCGTGTCGACAGGTGCCATCGTGTTCGCGGGCACGACGCTGGCCGACAACGTGATCGTCGGCGACCTCGCCGTCGTGCGCGAGCGCGTCACGATCGGCCGAAACAGCGTCGTCGGGCGCGGCGCGACCGTCGAGAACGACACGAGCATCGGCGCCCGCGTGCGTATCCAGGCCGAGGCCTACGTGACGGCCTACTGCGAGCTCGAGGACGACGTCTTCATCGCGCCTTGCGTCGTCACCACCAACGACAACTTCATGGGACGCACCGAGAAGCGGCGCGAGCTGATGAAGGGCGCAGTCGTGCGACGCGGCGCCCGCATCGGCGGCGCCGCCATCCTGCTGCCCGGCGTGGAGATCGGCGAGGACGCCTTCGTCGGAGCCGGCGCGATCGTGCTGCGCGACGTGCCGGCCCGGACCGTGGTCGTGGGGCAGCCCGCGCGCGTCCTGCGCGAGGTCGCGCCGGACGAGCTGCTCGGCGCCTGACGCAGGGCCCTACTGTCCGACGATCCAGTGCAGGCGGTAGGCGCCCCAGCCACGCCGTGCCGAGACCTGCACGAGGTACCAGTCGTCCACGGCCGTCGAGTTGCGGATGCTCAGGGAGCCGTTCGCCCCGGTCGGGCGGATGCGCTTGAGCGCACGCTTCGACGACCCCGCGAGGTTCGTGCTGTTGGGCGGGAAGACCTCGACGTCGAGGCCGAGGTTGCCACCCAGCGGCAAGGACTCGGTACGCAGGGTGAGCGTCTCGCCCGCATTGAGGTGGACCCTGTAGACATCACGCCTGTCATCGCCGAAGTCGGCGACTGCGTCGACCGACCCGTTGAACATCGCGAGGGTCTGCGCCTCCTTGGCGACGTCGTTCGGCTCGTCGGCGTCCGCCGGCGGCAGGCCGCTGGCCGGACCATCGGCGAGCTTCACCGCCGCCGTGACGTCGAGCAGCCCGAAGCCCGTGAGGCGGTCGCGCCCGATGCCGGTGTCGTCGCCGAGGCGACGGGCCGTGTGCTCGAGGATCCAGATGACCTGCGTCGGCGTGAACTCGGGGTGGCGCGCCAGCAGCACGGCTGCCGCCGCGCTGACATGCGGTGCGGCGAACGACGTGCCCATCACGGTGCCGTCGGACTGGACCATGCCCCCGGGTGGCGCGTCGAGCGATGATCCCGTCGGCGCGAGCGATCGCGGCACGGTCGTGATGATGCCGACGCCGGGGGCAGCGAGGTCGTTGAACACCGGGTCGGTGTTGGAGAACGGAGCCCACACCTGCGCCTGCGTGACGGCGGACACGCCGATCACATGCCGCAGCGCAGCCGGCCAGCTCGCGTAGGTGCCCAAGTCGCCCGGGGCATTGCCCACCGCGGCGACCACGACGGTGCCGCGGCCCACCGCGTACGAGATCGCGTCGCGCTCGGCCCGCGAGAACTCGTCGAGCTCCGGATCCTTCGGGTCGCGGTTGCCGCCCAGCGAGAGGTTGATCACACGCGCGCCCGCGCCCACGGCGTCACGGATCGCCTCGGACTCGACCTGCGGGTCGACGTCGCCGCCGCTGACCACGCGGTAGTCGAGCAGCTTCACATAGGGAGCGCCGACGCCCACGCCGCCCACGCCGTTGTTGGCATCGGCCGCGATGATTCCCGCGACGGCGGTGCCGTGGGTGAGCGACGGGAACGGATCGTGCGCCTCGTCGATGGGCGCCAGCGGTACGGCGCCTGCCAGATCGGGGCTCGTGCGATCGATGCCGCTATCGATCACTGCCACCGTCGCGGGCGCTTCCTGGGGCACCGGCAGCGTGTCCGCGTACCCGAACGCGTTGACCGCCGTGAGATTCCACTCGCGTGCTGCCAGCGGGTCGGTCGGCGTCCAGGCCAGCGTGCGCCGGCCCACTCGCAGCTCCGGCGAGAGCGACCCGAGGAAGCTTCCGGCACCGCGCCAGCGGACGCGCCAGCGCCCTCCGTCTGCCCGGACGGTGAACCGGAACGAGCCGTCGGCACGTGTCTGTGCGCGCGCAACCCAGGTCCAGCGGCCGCCGATCACATGCTGCAGCGCGACGAAGCCACGCGCTCCGTTGGGGAACAGGCGACCGTGCAGTCGCGAGCCCGGGCGACCGCGCAGCACCAGTCCTGAGTGGCGGATCACGGGCACGGCCGCCGATGACAGCGAGCCCGCGACGAGGCGATAGCGCGCGGCCTCGCCGACGGGGCGCCGGAACGAGACCGCACCGTCGTCGGCCACGGAGTGGGTGGCGATGTCGCGCCAACTGGGGCTTCCGCCGCCCTGCAGGGTCACGGCACCGGGTGGCGCGTTGCCCGTGAGCAGGACGCGATTACGCACGACGCGCGAGTGCAGCACGATCGCAGCCGTCCTCGAGGCGGCCGCGCCCGGCGTCGCGGTGAACCACGTCGAGCGCAGCCCGAGGCGCTTGCGCACGAGCGAGGCCGAGAGGACGAGCGGTCCCGCGCTGCCGTTGAACGTCACCGTATTGACGCGCCCGGACGGGTAGGCGGCGATCTGCACACCCGTGATGAGGCCCGGATAGACGGCCTTCTGCGAGAGGTCGCGGTCGTCCAGCGAGAGTGTCCAGTCGTGGTAGGGCGAGATCGTGTCGAAGGGGTCGTCGACGGAGACGAGGTAGGGCGCGGGATCCACGCCCGGGAGCGACTCCTCGACCGCCGCGGTCCGGCCGCCCGAGGACGACGAGAAGTACGTGACGATCGGCTGTCCCTGATACAGCACGACCTGCCCGGCGGTCGCTTCGACCGCCGCCGAGGACGGTGCGCCCTCGCCCGCGAGTCCGCGGTAGACCTGGCTCCGCTCGTCGGGATAGAGGTCGTATGGGCTCGACGACGGCTTGCGGGTGGCGACGGCGTAGGTGCGCGCGGCGATCGCCTGCGCCTCCAGCGCCTCGGGCTTCCAGTCGGACGGCATCTCGCTGGCGACCACGCCGAGCAGATAGTTCTCGAGGGTCACGACGTTGACGACCGCAAGGCCGTCGGTCGCTGCCAGCACTCGCAACCTGCCGCGGTAGCGGCCGTCGCGCACGCCGTTGATCCCGGCGCCCGAGAGCGTCACGGGGCCACCGCCGGTCGCGGTCAGCGACACCGGGCCCGTCCAGCCGCTTGCGAGCACCGCGCCCGCCGCGTCGACGAGCGAGAATCCCGAGGCGTCCTTGCGCACCGTCACGACCGACGGTCCGGCGACTGCGAGCGTCGCGCTCCCGCCCTCGTCGGCGGCCGTGAGGCCGCCGGGCGCGCCGGCCGCGGCCTGCGTCAGCTTCTCCTGCAGCAGCACTCGCACCTGCGTGACGGCGCTCGCGCCGAGCGTCGTGCTCTGGTAGTAGTGCGCCAGGATCTGCTGGTGCGTCCAGCCCTGGAGCGCATAGCCCTGGGCGCCGTACTGGCCCATTCCGACCCCGTGGCCATAGCCGTGGCCGGTGAACGTGAACGTCGTGTCGGCGGACGCCGAGACAGGCGCCGCGAGCGCAGCGACGAGAGCGAGCACTATGGGGGTGCGGCGCAGGAACATGGAGTGCGGGCGCTCCGGGCGGCGCAGCCCGCGACTCAGAGTAGCGCGGCTTCGGTGATCGCCCCGCTTCCACCCCGGCCGCTCGGGGCGCGGATCCCGGGCGCCAGCGCCGCCACGATCCCCAGGCCGGTGACGGCGGCGATCACGATCGCGACGTGTGGAGGCACGACCTCGGCCAGTGCGCCGGCCAGCGCGAAGCCGAGTCCCTGCAGCGAGATCAGGCCGGCCTGGTTGACGCTGAACACACGCCCCAGGAGGCGCTCGGGCGTGACTTCGAGGATCAGCGCGTCCTGGCCGAGTATCCACGCGCCGCAGAGGCCCGAGACGAACAGCAGCGGCAGGGCGACGGCGAGCCCGGGCTCCACCGCGAACGCGAGCAGCGGCACGAAGGTCGCCGCTGCGAGCACTCCGATCAGCCGCAGCCGCCAGGCGGGCGGCACGAACCAGATGGCCACCAGTTCGCCCACCAGCATGCCCGTCGGGATGGCTGCGAGCCACCAACCGGCCGCCCCCTCGGAGAGCCCGAGATGAGCGACGTACGGCGCAGCCAGCGCTTCGGGCGCGACGGCGCAGGTGGGCACGAGCCAGCCGAGCAGCAGCACGCGGCGGATGCGCGGGTCGGAGAGCACCGCCGAGGCGCCGGCGAGCGAGTCCCTGAGGACGTTCATCTCGCCCGCCTCGCCGCCGAGCGGCGAGCGCGCCCGCGTGGCCGCGCGGACGACGAGCGCCGAGACGAGAAAGCTCACGCAGTCGATCAGCAGCGCCCCGCGCGGCGAGGTCAGCGCGATCAGGATGCCGCCGGCGGCGTTGCCGACGACTTGCGCCGACTGCGCCACGATGCGGAAGAGGGAGCGGCCGGCGATGAAGGCGCCGCCGGGCAGGACCACGACCAGCAGCCGATTGCGCATGCCGCCGGCGACGGGCGAGATCAGCCCGAGCACGAAGAGCAGCGCGAGCAGCGCCCAGACCGGCACCGCCGAGCTCGCCATGAGCGCGACGATCGCCGCCGAGAGCAGGTCGCAGCCGATCATGAGGCGGCGCGGAGGCACGCGGTCGACGAGACTCGAGAGCAGCGCGCCGCTGAACAGGTACGGCACGAATGCGAGCGTGAAGGTGACGCCCGCGAGGAACGACGAGCCGGTTCGCTCGAACACGAGCACGGTGAGCGCGACCGCCGCCACGATGTCGCCCAGCATCGAGACCGTGTAGGCAGCGAACAGCGCCCGGAACTCGGGCACCCGCAGGGCGTCGCGGTACTTGCCGCCACCGGGCGCGGCCGCGCCCTCGGTCACCTGCCCGTGGAGCCGTACTGCTTGCGCCGGTACTCCGCGAAGCCGCCGCCGCCCTTGATGGGCTCCCACCATGCGCGGTTGTCGCGATACCACGCGACCGTGAGCTCGAGACCCTCGTCGAACGTCACCGCGGGCCGCCAGCCGAGGCCCTGCAGCTTGCTCGTGTCGAGCGCGTAGCGCCGGTCGTGGCCGGGCCGGTCGGTGACGTAGCGGATGTGGCTCTCGTCGCGCCCGGTGAGCTCGAGCAGGCGCATCGTGGTGGTCAGGTTCTCGATCTCGTTGCCGCCGCCGACGTTGTAGATCTCACCGCTGGCCCCGCGCTCGAGCACGGTCTCGATGCCGGCGCAGTGGTCCTCGACGTAGATGAAGTCGCGCGACTGCCGCCCGTCTCCGTACACGGGCACGGGCTCGCCGTCGAGCAGGTTGGTCGTGAACAGCGGGATCAGCTTCTCGGGGTACTGGTTCGGCCCGTAGTTGTTGGAGCCGCGCGTGATGGCCGCGTCGACGCCGTACGTGCGCACGGCCGCGAGCACCTGGAGGTCGCCGCCGGCCTTCGAGGCCGAGTACGGCGAGCTCGGCCGCAGTGCGTCGTCCTCGCGCGAGGCATGGCCCGGCTCGATGTCGCCGTAGACCTCGTCGGTCGACACGTGCACGAGGCGGCCGCCGTGGTCCCGGATCCACTCCAGCAGGAGATAGGTGCCGAAGACGTCGGTCTGGATGAAGTCGCCGGCCTCCATGATCGAGCGGTCGACGTGCGTCTCCGCGGCGAAGTTGACGATCGCCTCGCAGCCCGCAGCCGCATTCGCGACGGCATCGGCGTCGCAGATCGATCCGTGCACGAAGCGATAGCGCTCGCTGTCTGCGACCTCGGCGAGGTTGGCGGGGTTGCCCGCGTAGGTGAGCGCGTCGAGGTTGACGACCTCGACGTCGTCGTGGCGTCGGAGCAGGCGCCGCACGAAATGCGAGCCGATGAACCCGCAGCCGCCGGTCACGAGGATGCGTCTCACGGTTCCTCCGCGTTGGCCAGGGCAGCGAGACAATCACGCAGCCCGTCTCTCCAGTGTGGCAGCCGCGGAGCGTCGGCGTGCACGGTTCGCAGGATCGAGCAGGCCGGTCGCGGGGCAGGCCGCTGCAGCTCGCTCGAGGAGATCGGCACGACGCGTGCGTCCAACCCGGCCTCCTGCATGATCGCGCCGGCGAAGCCGCACCAGGTCGTCGACCCGCCACCGGCGAGGTGGTAGGTGCCGGGCCGGCAGCGCTCGACGAGCTCGAGCGTCGCCCGCGCGAGGTGCGGCGTCGCCGTCGGGCAGCCGACCTGGTCGTCGACCACGGCGATCTCCTCCCGCGTCGCCCCCAGCCGCAGCATCGTCAGCAGGAAGTTGTGACCGCGCGGCGAGAACACCCAGGCCGTGCGCACGACGTGGGCGTCGGGGTGCTCGGTCAGGAGGGCGCGCTCGCCTGCGAGCTTCGAGGCCCCGTAGACGCTGCGCGGCGAGACCGGCGAGCGCTCGTCGTAGCCCTCGGGGTCGTCGCCACCGAAGACGTAGTCGGTCGAGAACCCGACCAGCGCGGCGCCGCACGCCCTCGCGGCGCGCGCCACGTGACGGCTGCCGTACTCGTTGGCCCGCCACGCGCCGTCGGGATCCGACTCCGCACCGTCGACGTCGGTCCAGGCTGCGCAGTGCAGCACGAGCTCGGGGCGGTGAGCGGCGAACGCGCTCTCCACCGAGCGCTCGTCGGCGACGTCGAGCTGGTCGCGTCCCAGAGCAGCGGCGTCAGCGCCGAGCAGCAGCGCGAACTCGCGGCCGAGCTGGCCGCCGCCGCCGGTCACCAGCACGCGGGTCATGCGTCGCGCGGAGAGAGGGTCGGGCTCATCGTCGACCAGAGGCCCCGCACGCGCTCGTCGTCCCAGCGCACGTTCTCCTCGTCGGGGTCCGCGGGGTCGTACTCCTCGGTGACGTGGTAGCAGAGCACGACGTCCGTGAGCGCCTCGAAGCCGTGCGCGACCTGCCCCGGGATGTAGACCGCCAGGCAGTTGTCGCCGTCGATGTCGATCGACCACGCGACGTCTCGGGTGGGCGAGTCGTCGCGCCGGTCGAGCAGCACGACGCGGGCACTCCCCTGCGGGCAGAAGAAGAGGTCGTCCTGGCCCCGGCGGTGCCAGTGCAGGCCGCGTATCACGCCCTGTTGCGAGAACGAGATGTTGGTCTGCAGGGAGGGCCGGCCGCCGGAGAGCTCGTGGTACCAGGATTCACGGCGGAGCTCGCAGAACCAGCCGCGCTCGTCGCCGAACTTGCGCAGGTGCACGACGTGGACGCCGTCGATGGGCGCACTCTCGATCCGTGGAGTCACTCGATCACCATACGATCCCGCTCGGCGTCAGTCGGTGCCCGCGAAGGCGCCGTCGGCGAGCGCGAGCAGGTATTCGCCGTAGCCGTTCTTGCGCAACGGCTCGGCGAGCCTGAGCAGCTGGTCGCGATCGATCCAGCCCTGCTGGTAGGCGATCTCCTCGGGGCACGCGACCTTGAGGCCCTGGCGCTGCTCGATCGTCTCGATGAAGTTCGCTGCCTGGTGGAGGGACTCGTGCGTTCCGGTGTCGAGCCAGGCATACCCGCGCCCCAGCCGCTCGACCATCAACTCGCCGCGCTCCAGGTAGCGGCGGTTGAGATCGGTGATCTCGAGCTCGCCGCGCGCCGAGGGCGAGAGCGCCGCGGCGTCGTCGGGGCCGTTCGCGTCGTAGAAGTAGAGGCCGGTGACGGCGTAGCTGGACTTCGGCTGCGCGGGCTTCTCCTCCAGGCCGATCGCACGTCCGTCGCCGTCGAACTCGACGACGCCGTAGCGCTCGGGGTCGCGCACCCAGTAGCCGAACACCGTTGCTCCGTGCTCACGGGCGCTTGCCACGCGCAGCACGTCGGTCAGGCCATGGCCGTGGAAGATGTTGTCGCCGAGCACGAGGCAGGAAGGCGCTCCGGCCAGGAACTCGCGCGCGATCAGCAGCGCCTGGGCGAGGCCGTCGGGACTCGGCTGTTGTGCGTATGCGAGCTCGAGGCCCCAGGCCGAGCCGTCTCCCAGCAGCTGATTGAACGCGGGAGCGTCCTGGGGTGTCGTGATCACGAGGATCTCGCGGATGCCCGCGAGCATGAGCGTGCTCAGCGGGTAGAAGATCATCGGCTTGTCGTAGACCGGGAGCAGCTGCTTGGAGACGACACGCGTGACCGGGTAGAGCCGGGTGCCCGACCCTCCGGCCAGGATGATGCCCCGTCGCTGCACGCTCAGCCCTCCTTGGACTTGGGCGGCAGGCCGATCGAGGCGGCGTCCATCACGGCGCGCGAGCGGCGGCGCCGTGGACGCGGTTTGGGGGCCGGGGTGGTTCCGTTGGCGGGCGGCTCGGCCGGAGCCTCGGCACGCTTCGCGGCGGGCGCGTCGGCGGCGGCCGGCGTGCCGTTCCCTCCTGCCGCCGCGCCGCCTGCCTCGCCGGGGCCCTTGCGGCGGCGGCGGCGGCGACGGCGCTTGCGCGCCGGCGAGCCGTCGGGTGCGGCCGTGGGAGTCTCGTCGGAGTCCTTGACCTCGACCACAGTTGCGCCGACAACTTCTGCCGCATGGCCGTTGGTGGGCGCGGCCGTTGCGTCGGCAGCGGGGCGCTCCTTCGGGCGCTTCTTGCGCGCGCGCCGCGGCTTCGCCGGCGGCTCCGCCTTCTGCTCGGGGAGGTTGCTCGCGAAGGCCGCCGCCAGCGCCTCGACGTCGGCGGGCAATTCCGCGCGCGCCGTCTCGATCGTGCGTGCCGCGATCGCATCGTGCGTCAGGGCCGCCGCGAGCGCCGCGGCGGCGATGGGCAGCTCCGCCTGGCGCAGCGAGGCCACGAGCAGCCGGGCGCGGACGTGGTGCTCCTCGCCTCGCGAGGACGCGAGTGTCCGCAGGAGGTCGCGAATCGCCGGGCTCGCCGCGGTGGCGGCGCGGTACTGGGTCTCGCGCGATGCGCGCGCCAGCTTCCACGTCCAGGTCAGGCGCTGAGACTGCGAGCCGGGCAGCGTCCCCGCCGCGATCGCCGTGAGCAGGACGCGCGCGCCCTGGGCACGATCGCTCGCCCAGGTCGGTGCCGCCTCGATCAGGCGCACCATGCGATCGATCGTGTTGACGTCGGGGTGGTGGGCCGCCAGATCCGCCAGAGCGATGCGCCGCAGCGAGCGGTGCTTGCACTCCGCCGCGCAGGTGGCAAAGAAGCGAATGCGTGTCTCCTCGCCGACCTTGGCGAGCGTCTCGGCGAGCCGCGGGAGGTCGGTGGGCGCGACGCGCCGTGCCGCCGTCTCGGCCCAGAACTCCTGCTCGTCGAGCGGCAGGCGATCGGCGGAGACGGTCTTCCAGTGCTCGGCGATCACCGCCCGCCTGCGCGCCGGGTCGTCCGTGACCGGGATCAGCCACTCCGCGTCGCGCAGCACGGGGCGCGCCTGTCGCCGCCAGCGCTGGCGCCGGCGCGGAGGCTTGGGAGTGACGAGCGCACCCGGCTTGTAGAGGTCGACGTCGAGCAGGCTGTGGAGCGTGATGGTGCGCTCGGAGTGGGGCGACGCGGGATCGACGAAGTCGACGACGACGCCCGCCTCCTTGCGGCGATGCAGGCGCATGACCCGGCCGATGCGCTGCTGGTAGACGCGGCGGCTGGCCGTCGGTGCGAGATGCATGCAGATCGTGGCGCGCGGAGCGTTCCACCCCTCGGCCAGGAGCTGCGCGTTGACGAGCACGTTGATGTCGCCGCGCTCGTAGGCGGCGAGCGTCGCGGCCAGTGCGCGCGGCGGCGTGCGTCCGCTGACCGAGCGCGCGCGCAGCCCGGTCGCGCGCATGGCCGCAGCAACGCGCTCCGCGTGGTCGACGCCGGCTGCGTAGACGATTCCCGCGCGATGATCGAAGCGGTCGCGATAGAGCATGGCGGCGGCCATGTTGAGCGCCTCGTGGTCGAGTGCCTCGGCCAGCGCACGCTGGTCGTAGTCGCCGCCCACGACGGGCACGTTGCGCAGGCTCGCGCCCGGTTTGACGCGCAGCGCGCGCAGCGGGGCGACGACGCCGCGCCGCACGGCATCGGCGAGCGGGAAGTCCGCCACCTCCGCCGGGAAGACGTCGCCGACGTGCTTCTGCAGCAGCTGGTCGGTGGCCGTCATGCCGATGTAGATGGGACGGCTGAAGCGCCGGATCGTCGCCGCCGTGCGCTCGCCGAGGGCGGTGTGTGCCTCGTCGCAGATGACGACGCCGTAGGCGTCCGGGTGGATGTCGGCCGCGTGCTTGATGAACCAGGCGTAGGTCTCGATCGTGACGGCGGGCTGCCGCGGGAGGCGCTTGCCCTTCTCGATCGCACCGATCAGGCGCGGGCCGTACCCCTGCTCCTTGAGGTCGCGCATGAACTGATCGACCAGCAGGCGGCGATGGGTCAGGATGAGCACGCCGACGGTGCGGCAGGCCTCGACGAAGCCCGCGGCTGCGACCGTCTTGCCCGATGCCGTCGGGTGCTTGAAGCGGTAGCGGCGAATCGCGCCCGGATCGTGGATCTCGGGCTCCGCGACGGCTTCGGCCTCCTCGTCGTCCTCGCCCTCCTCGCCCTCGGCGACCGCCTGGACGTCGTCTCCGGCGTCGTCATCCTCATCGTCCGCGTCCTCGTCGTCCGCGAGCTCGTCCTCGCCGGCCTCGAGCTCGTCGTCGTCCGCCTCGAGCTCCTCGCCCCGGAGCTCGTCGCCGTTCAGCTCCTCGTCGTCGGCCTCGGCCTCGCGCTCCTCGCTCGAGGTGAGTGCGGCGAGCATGCCGGCCAGCGCGTCGACCTGGTGGGGGCGCAGCGTGAGGCCGTTTGCGAGCGTCGGCGGGTCGCTTGCGAGCACCCGCTCGAGGCCGAGCATGAGCGAGAAGCGGAAGCGCCAGCTCGAGCTCGGCTCCTGGAGGCCGGCGGCGATCTCCTCCAGCGCAGCGTCGAGCGCACGACGGCGCGCCGTGCCCGGCGCCAGGGTGATGGCGGGGTCGTCCCCCTCGTACAGCAACGGCTCGCCACACCAGGCCGAAACCTGGGCGGCGGCGTCCACGAGATCGAGTTCTTCCAATGGCTCCGACGCGGCGGAAACCGACAGTTCGCGCAACAGCGCGCTCCTTCGAAGGCGTCCGCGGGATGACGCGCGACTCACGCGTCGCGCGGGCGCGGCTCGGGCAAACCGTCCCCCGAGGCTCCGTGCGTCCAAGTCTAGATGATCGGCGACGCGCACGGCAAGCGCGAGGCGACGGTATCCTGACGCGTGTGGATGACGGCTCCGTTCTGCTCCCTGTCGAACAGATCATCTGGGATGACGAGGAGATCGCCGAGCACTCCGGCGAGGACACCGAGGACGGCGACTGGTTCGCGATCCGCACAGACCCCTGGCCCTGCCCGGCCTGCGGTCAGGAGTTCGAGTACGTGACCGGGGCGCACTTCGTCATCGTGACGCCCACGGCCGACGATCTCATCGCGATCGCGCAGCGCTGCAAGGAAGTCGGCCGCAACCCGCGCATCGTCCCCTACGAGGACGATCTGCCCACGATGACGCTGTTCGCGTGGCACGCGCACGGCCGCCCCGTGCACGGCATCAAGAAGGGCTAGATCCGGCGTCAGGCGCGCTCGGGCACCAGGAGGCGCCAGATGGGCACGCCCTCGATCGTCGCGACGTGCTTGTAGCGCCGCGTGAGGATGTGGCCGATGTCGCCTCGCTTGTCGATCGTGCGGGGCTGCTGGTAGACCGCGATGTAGCGCGGCGCGTCAGGCCCGGCAAGCGTGTCCCGCAGACGCTGCAGCGCGCCAGGGATGTGCTCGATGCCGAGGAACCAGAGGTACGGGTACGGCGAGCGCCTGCCGGCTGCGAGGTACAGGCTCGCGTCGGCGTAGAGCGCATAGACGCGGTCTCCGGAGCGCGTGTGCGCGTGCAGGTAGCGGCCGACTGCGCCGTCCTTGACGATGCGCGAATCCGAGGTCGAGGCGAGGGAACGCTCGGTCGTGCCGTCGGCGGTGTACGCGGGCCAGGCCTTGTAGATGGGCAGGATCAGCGTCGCCAGGCCGAGTGCGAGCCCGACCCGGGGCGGGACTGCGGCCAGTGTGAGCGCGGCGAGAGCGCAGAGAGGCGTCAGGGGCCCGACGTAGTAGTGACCGTGGAACAGGCCACCGAGCGCGAAGCCCGTCAGCGAGAGCACGAACCAGATCGCGAGCAGCGTCGAATCGGGCCGGCGGAGCGCCAGCCAGAGACCCGGGAGCGCGAGTACCACCAGCATTCCCACGACGGGTCCCGCCGTGCGCAGCGAGTCGGTGAAGAGCGAGAACTTCTCCGAGACCGAGCCGGTCGCGACGCTCTCGACCGAGAGCCGGTAGTCGGCGACCGCGAACCACCAGTCGTGGAAGCCGGTCAGCGCGCCGTGCAACGCCGCCGCTCCCACGATCAGCGCGACGCCGAGGGCCAGCGCCCCCAGCGCCCGCAGCGCTTCGCCGGCAGGGCGCCAGCCGCGCCAGGCCGCCAGCACGAGCCAGATCCCCGCCGCGAGGCCGCCGTCGTAGCCCGACTGCTTGACGAGCACGCCTGCACCCGCGAAGAGGCCGGCGGCGAACATCAGCCTGAGGCCCCCGCGCACCTGCCAGCGAGCGGTGAGCGCCAGCGCGATCAGCGCAGGGAGCGTGGCCATCAGCTCGCCGTTGGCCGAGAAGCCCTCGATCACGGGGGCGCTCGAGAGCAGCCCGCTGAGCAGCGCGGCCGCCGCTCCCGCGCGGCGTCCTGCCAGGTTCGTGACGAGCAGCCCGAGCACGATCGCGATCGCGGACGACCACACGGCCGCCATCAGGCGGATGTCGAGCCGGTCGGAGCCGGGCAGCGCCTCGGCCCAGCGGTAGA
>Ga0207683_10000069_pt1 | contig 78741 bp, 63 predicted proteins | sample KBSM73metaG_FD_184333 | JGI IMG/M metagenome (GOLD analysis project Ga0207683, IMG submission 184333) | Miscanthus rhizosphere microbial communities from Kellogg Biological Station, Michigan, USA - KBS M7-3 metaG (SPAdes) (version 2) | ecosystem: Host-associated > Plants > Roots > Rhizosphere >...
CGCGAGGTGTAGAAGCCGCGCGAGTCGTTCACGACGATCGGCGTCTTGCGGATGGCGCGCACATAGTCGAGCGCAACCGCGAGCGCCTTGTCACCTGTCTGTTTGCCCAGGATGATCTCGACCAGCATCATACGGTCGACCGGCGAAAAGAAATGGATACCGATGAAACGCGCCGGATCCTTGAACTCGGACGCAAGCGAGCTGATCGGCAGCGTCGAGGTGTTGGACGCGAAGGTGGCCTTGTCGCCGATCACGGCCTGAATCTTCGCGATCACATCGGATTTGACCTTGCGATCCTCATACACCGCCTCAATGACGAGATCGCAGTCCTTCAGCGCCGCGTAGTCGGCCGCCGGCGTAATGCGCGCAAGCAGATCGTCGCGCTCGGCGCCTTTCATGCGGCCTTTCATGACGCGATCGCTGAGCGCCTTGTGCAAGCCGGCCTTGCCCTTGTCGGCCGTCTCTTGGTCGCGGTCGATCAGCGCCACCTGCAGGCCCGCCGCGGCGGTCACCTGAGCGATGCCAGCCCCCATGAACCCGGCGCCGACAACGCCGATCTTCTTCAGGCTTGTCGGCGGCTCGTTCGCCGGCCGGCGCGCGCCTTTGTTGAGATCCTGCATCGACACGAACAGCGTGCGAATCATTGCGGCCGCTTCCGGCGAGCGCAGGATTTTCGCGAACCAGCGCGACTCAACGCGCAGGGCCGTGTCGATGGGCAGCTGCAAGCCTTCGTACACAACCTGCAGAATCGCCCGTGCGGCGGGATAATTGTCGTAGGTCTCGCGCCGGTAGATCGCGTTCGCCGCCGGGAACGTCATCATCCCGGCCTTGGAATAGACCGGGCCGCCAGGCAGGCGGAAACCCTCGGTATCCCATGGCGCCTTGGCCTTGCTGTTGGCCTTGACCCAGTCCTTCGCGGTTTTAATCAGCTCGGCTGCCGGCACGACGGCGTCGATCAGCTTCATGGCTTTGGCGCGGTCGACCTTAAGCTGGTCGCCTTTGAGCAGGAATTGTAGCGCGTCGGCGGGCTGCAGCATGCGGGCGACGCGTTGCGTACCGCCGGCTCCGGGAAAGAGGCCGATCTTGATTTCCGGCAGGCCGAGCCGCGTCTTCGCTTCGTCGGCCGCGACCCGGTAGTGGCAGGCGAGCGCGAGCTCGAAGCCACCACCCATCGCCGTGCCGTTAAGCGCGCAGACCCAGGGCTTGCCGCAGGTTTCGATGCGCCGATAGAGCTGCGAGAGCTTGCGGCTTTCGTCGAACACCATTTTGGCCGCCGCTTCCTCGCCCTGCTTGCTGACCATGTCGGTGTAGAGGCCGCGTATGCTTTCGAGCATCGCCAGGTCGGCACCGCCGCAGAACGCCGGCTTGCCGGATGTGATCACCACGCCCTTGATCGCGGCGTCGTTCGCCACCTTGTCGACGATCGTGCCGAGTTCCGCGATGACATCCATGGTGATGACGTTCATCGAGCGGTCGCCCATGTCCCAGGTGACGAGCGCAATGCCGTCGCTGTCGACATCGAGTTTGAAACTGGCCATCGGGATCCCCTCGTTTTCCTACGCTAGTACGGCTCGCCGTTCTTCTTCGTGTAGCGTGCGCCCTTGTCGTCGCGCGTCACCATCATGTCGATGTCCGAATAAAATGCGCGTTCCGCCGCCGCCCGCGTTCCCACTTCAATGAAGACCGCATCACGATTTGATTTATTGATGATGCAATGGCCGTTTTCGACACCGGCCTTCCACGCCGCCGCGTCGCCCGGCTTGAGCACGGTCTCGCCACTGTCTTCGCATAAGACGACTTCGCCCTGGAGCACGTAGACGAATTCATCTTCTTTCTCATGCCAGTGACGCTGCGACGAGGCCGCACCCGGCTTGAGCGTGCAGACGTTGACGCCGAAATGCGTCAGGCCGGCGGCGCGGGCAAGCCGCTTGCGCGAGCGCCCTTCCACCACCTTGTTGAACGGCGGCGGGTAGCCGGTCGCGGTGTCGATCGCAACCTTGTCGATATCGATCTTCGGCATCAGACGCGCTCGATGATGGTCGCGGTACCCATACCGACGCCGATGCAGAGCGTGATCAACGCTGTCTCCTTGTCACGCCGCTCGAGTTCATCGAGCACGGTGCCAAGAATCATGGCGCCAGTCGCACCGAGCGGATGGCCCATCGCGATCGCGCCGCCATTCACGTTGATCTTGTCGTGTGAAATATTGAGCGCCTGCATGTAGCGCAGAACCACCGATGCGAAAGCCTCATTGAGCTCCCACAGGTCAATATCCTTCTTTGTCATGCCGGCTTTCTTGAGCACCTTTTCGCTGACTGGAATCGGGCCGGTGAGCATGATGGCCGGCTCGGAGCCGATATTCGCGAACTGGCGGATGCGGGCGCGCGGTTTCAGCCCAGCCGCCTTGCCCGCGGCCTTGCTGCCGATCAGCACGGCAGCTGCGCCATCAACAATGCCGGACGAGTTGCCGGGCGTATGCACGTGATTGACCGCCTCAACTTCCGGGTAACGTTGCACCGCGACCGCATCGAAGCCGGCCATCTCGCCCATCTGCACGAAAGACGGTTGCAGGCTGGCAAGCGTCTGCATGGTCGTGCCTGGACGCATATGCTCGTCCTTGGCGAGGATGGTGAGGCCGTTGACGTCCTTCACGGGCACGATCGAATTCTTGAACCGGCCCTCGTCCCAGGCTTTCGCCGCGCGCTTCTGGCTCTCGACGGCGTAGGCATCAACGTCATCACGCGAGAATCCGTACTTTGTCGCAATCAGGTCGGCAGAAATGCCCTGCGGCAGAAAATACGTTGTGACAGCAATGGATGGATCGACCGGCCAGGCACCGCCGGATGCGCCGATGCCGACTCGGCTCATGGATTCAGCACCACCGCCGATCGTCATTTCGTGCTGGCCCGACATCACCTCGGCCGCGGCGAAATTCACCGCGTCGAGTCCCGAGGCGCAAAAGCGGTTGATCTGTATGCCCGGTACTTCGTCGCCGAAGCCCGCTACAAGCGCAGCCGCGCGCGCGATGTCACCGCCGGCTTCCCCGACGGGGTCGACGCAGCCAAGAACGACGTCGTCGATCAGCGCGGGGTCGAGCTTGTTACGGTCCTTGACGGCCGCCAACGTCTGCGCAGCGAGATTAAGCGCCGTCACCTCGTGCAGCGAGCCGTCGGCTTTTCCCCGTCCGCGCGGCGTGCGGATGGCGTCGTAAATGAATGCGTCGGCCATGGGGCCCTCCAATATCTGACGCGCGTCAAAGGCTTCGCGCGATCAGCAATTTCATGATCTCGTTGGTGCCCGCGTAGATACGCAAAACGCGCGCATCCCGGTACATCCGGGAGATCGGGTATTCGTCCATATAGCCATAGCCACCAAACAATTGCAGGCACCGGTCGATCACTTTGCCTTGCGTGTCGGTGAGGCGGTATTTGGCCATCGAGGCTGTCACGGTGTCGAGTTCGCCCTTGACGTGCCTTTCGATGCAATGATCGAGGAAGACCTTGCCAATGGTCGCATCGGTCTTGCACTCGGCAAGCTCGAACTGTGTGTTCTGGAATTCGATGATCGCCTGGCCGAATGCCTTGCGTTGCTTGACGTAGTCGACAGTGAGCGCGATAGCCCGCTCCATCATCGCGACCGCGTGGATGGCGACGATGAGACGTTCCTGCGGCAGTTCCTTCATCAGCTGATAGAAGCCTTGCCCCTCCTCGGTGCCGAGCAGGCTCGATGCCGGCAATTGCACGTCCTCGAAAAACAATTCGGAGGTGTCGGCCGAATCCATGCCGAGCTTTTTCAGCTTGCGCCCGCGGCGAAAGCCCTGCGCGTCGTCGGTTTCAACTACAAAAAGCGACGTGCCCTTCGCGCCGGCTTTCGGATCGGTTTTTGCGACAACGACGATCAGGTTGGCGTGCTGGCCATTGGTGATGAACGTCTTCGAACCGTTGAGAACATAGCCGTTTCCCGATTTCTTCGCTGACGCGCGCACACCCTGCAGATCGGAGCCGGTGCCCGGCTCGGTCATCGCGATTGCGCCGACGAACTCGCCGGTCGCGAGTTTCGGCAGCCACCGCTTCTTCTGCTCTTCGGTGCCATAGTGCAAAATGTAAGGCGCGACGATGCCCGAGTGGAGCGGCGCGCCGAACGTGTCGAACCCGGCAAGTGCGAACTCGCGGTTGATCACCGCCTCATGTGCAAACGTTCCGCCGGCACCGCCATATTCCTCCGGCATGGAGGCGCAAAGGAGTCCGGCCTCGCCGGCTTTGGTCCACACGTCGCGATCGTAAATGCCGGCTTCGTGCCAGCGGTCAAGGTGCGGGACAAATTCGTCGGCAATGAAGCGTCGCGCTTGCTCCTCGAGCAGCACGACATCTTCGGTCATCCATTCCGGCCGCGGCAGATTGAGAGCGTTCATCGGGCGACTCGCCTTTCATGCACAATAAGGCCGGTCGCCCATGCGCGCGAGGGGTCAGCCGCCTGGTGGCGGCTGACTTTCGCGGCACAATCTACGGCTACTTTGCCGGATCCTTGACGTTCTCGATCTTGTCAAATTCCACATTCTGGGTGGCGTCGCCGACTTTCTCCACCCGGCGGATGTAGACGTTCTGCACGATATCGCGGGTGTTTGGGTCAATCGAAATGGGACCGCGCGGGCTTTCCCAGCTCATCCCCTTGGCTGCAGCGATTAACGAGTCCCCGTCGGCCTTACCGCCGGTTTTCTTCAAAGTCTCATAGATCAGATGCATGCCGTCCCAGCCTCCGATCGAGAACACGTCGGGATTTCGTTTGTATTCGTCCCGGAAGGCCTTCACGAAAGCCTCGTTCATCGGCGACTTGTGCTCCCAGCCGTAGTGAAAAATCGTGCGGATGCCGATGGCAGAGTCGCCCATGCTCTTGAGCGCATTGTCATCCATGGTGATCTCACCCTGGCCGAGGATTTTGCTCGGCGAGATGCCACGCTCCTGCATCGCTTTGGCGATGGCTGGAGGCTGCGCTCCGCCAGGAATGAAAATGAAAATCGCCTCGGGGTCGACGTCCTTCGCGCGCTGCACGAAGGCCGAGAAGTCAGGACTGGCGATCGGCATGCGAACCGATCCGACGATCTGCCCTCCCGCATCCTTGAAGCTCTTGACGAACCACGTTTCCGCGTCGATCCCCGGACCGTAGTCCGAGACCATCGTGTACACCCTGCGCACGCCACTCTTGTACACCCAGGCGCCGAATGCATTCTCGAGCTGCGGAATGGTCAGCGATGTGCGCGCGATGTACGGGGACTTGGCGGTGATGATGGAGGTTGCCGCATTCATCACCACCATGAGCTTCTTGGCTTCAGCGGAAATGTCGGCCGCTCCGAGGGCTTCCGGTGTAAGCGTGAAGCCGGCGAGGATATCGACCTTGTCACGCACCACGAGCTCCTGCGCCAGCCGCTTGGCGACATCCGGATTTGGTCCATTCGTATCCTTGCGGATGAGCTCGATCTTCTTTCCGGCTACTGTGTCGCCGTGCTGCTTGACGTAAAGCTTGATGGCATTGTCCATCTGCGTCGCGGTATCGGCGAATTGACCCGAATAGGCCATGATCAGGCCGATCTTGACGGTCTGCTGCGCGTTCGCTGAAGTGACCGCCAACATTGTCGCCGCAGCAAAAAGCAAAGTCTTTCGCATGCACGTTCTCCCAAGAGCCGTTTCGGCTAACAGGCTAGCGGGCTTTTAGGCCGGCGTCACGGAGCCCCTCGGCATGATGAAGTTTGCGATCTTCGACCATCTCGACAGTGATGGTGGGCCGTTGGGCCAATTCTTCGAAAATCGTCTGCGCCTGCTCGAACTAATTGAGCAATCGGGCTTTCACGCCTACCACATGGCGGAACACCACTCGACGCCGCTCGGCATGGCGGGGAGCCCGAGCGTCTTTCTGGCGGCGGCGATCCAGCGCACCAGCAAGATCAGGATCGGGCCGCTTGTCTATGTCCTTCCGCTTCATCACCCGCTGCGCCTCTACGAAGAAATTTGCATGCTCGACCATCTCAGCGGCGGCCGCCTTACGGTGGGGGTAGGTCGCGGCGGAGCATTGATCGAACATCAGCGTCTTGGCGTCGATCCCGCGCTGGCGCCGGCGATGTATCACGAAGCATTCAGCGTGCTCATGCGCGCTTTCGAGACCGACGTCGTCAATTTTGAAGGGCGTTTCTACAACTACAAGGATTATGTCGTGCAGATGAAACCGGTGCAGCGTCCGCACCCGCCACTCTGGTACGGCGCGCCGAACGCAGACGCGATCGCATGGGCAGCACCGCGCGGCGTGAACGTCGTGTCGCTGGGACCGGGCGCCCGCGCGCGGGCGATCAGCGATCGTTATCGCGAGGAATGGAAAAAGCTCGGACGCGACAGTGCCGCGCTACCGGGGATCGGAATTACACGGCATATCGTCGTCGCTGACACCGACGACCAAGCGCAGTCGATTGCGCGCGTCGCCTATCCGCGTTGGCGCGAAGCAATCGAGCACCTTTGGCGACGTGCGGGCGTTGATTTTGTCCTGAAGGAAATCTACCCGACGGATTTCGAAGCACTCCAGCGCATCGGCCACGGCATTGCCGGCTCGCCGGTCACCGTTCGTGACTATTTGGCGCGTCTGCAATCGGAGACCGGCATAAACACCGTCTTGTGCCAGATGGTGTTCGGTGACATCCGTTTCGAACATGCCACGCATTCAATTCGGCTGTTCGGGCGCGATGTCGTTCCGGCTTTCGCATAGCGGATCGATGGTTGTCTGGAATACTCCTTCGCGCGGTGTTACCACCCCCGGGCAATGCCGGGTTCTCAATCATGATCGCACGAACATCTGAAGCGCACGGCGTCGTCGATTCGCCTACCGCATGGTTCCGCCTTGTCGTGGCGATGGTAATTTCCACCATCGGCGGAGTCGGCATGTGGTCGATCATGGTGGCGTTGCCGACGATTCAGACCGACTTCGGTGTAAGCCGCGCCAACGCATCCCTGCCCTTCACCATGGTGATGTTCGGCTTTGCCGGCGGCGGCGTGCTGATGGGACGGCTCGCGGATCGCTTCGGCATCGCCGTGCCGCTCGCCATCGGAACGCTGGCCGTCTCGGCGGGCTATCTCGCGACCGGTTGGTCATCCAGCCTGTGGCAGGTTGCTCTTGCGCACCTTGTGATCGGCATCGGCTGCTCGGCCAGCTTCGGCCCGCTGATGGCGGATATTTCGCATTGGTTTGTCCGCCGGCGCGGCATCGCCGTGTCGCTGGCCGCCGTTGGAAATTACATCGCCGGCACAATCTGGCCACCGTTATTGCAGCATTTCATCGCAACGTCCGGATGGCGTGCGACCCACATCGTGGTCGGTTTGTTCTGCCTGGTGACGATGCTGCCGCTGGTGCTGTTCATGCGTCGCCGTATCGAGGACCACCATAGTGACGAACCAAGCGCAGCTGCGGCGCAACGTCAGGCCGCCATGCCGCTCTCGCCGATGGCCTTGCAGGTGCTGCTGTGTATCGCCGGCGTCGCCTGCTGCGTGGCGATGGCAATGCCGCAGGTGCACATCGTGGCCTACTGCGGTGACCTCGGTTATGGTGTTGCGCGGGGCGCCGAGATGCTGTCGATGATGCTGGGCTTCGGCATCATCAGCCGTGTTGGCTCGGGCTTCATCGCGGATCGCATTGGCGGGGTGGCAACTTTGCTGCTCGGCTCGGTGCTGCAAGGTACCGCCTTGTTTCTTTTTCTTTGGTTCGACGGCCTCGTTTCGCTCTATATTATTTCTGCGCTGTTCGGCCTGTTCCAGGGCGGCATCGTACCGAGCTATGCCATCATCATACGCGAGTATTTTTCGCCACGCGAAGCCGGCACACGCCTCGGCATTGTACTTATGGCCACACTCATCGGCATGGCGCTCGGCGGCTGGCTGTCGGGCCTGATCTTCGACCTCACCGGTTCCTACCGCGCGGCCTTCTTCAACGGCCTCGCGTGGAACCTGGTGAACGTGTCGATCATGGCATGGTTGCTGCAGCGCTCGCGCCGGCGTGGTCAACTCGCCGCAGCATAGAGTTCAAAACGCGTCGTCCGGCAATTCCATCGTCGAGCCGGCGCCCGCCTTGATGCGTGCAAGCCGCGTGGCGGTTTCAGGCAACAGACGGTCCATGAAAAAACGTGCGGTGACGAGCTTGGCATCCATGCCCGGCGCCGCGCCATTTCCCTTCCTGGCGAGCGCAGCCTCGGCAATCAGGCACCACATGTAGCCGAGCGCAACGAGTCCGAAGAGGTGCATGTAATCGTATGAGCCAGCGCCCGCGTTATCGGGCTTTGCCATCGCGTTCTGCATGAACCACATCGACGCTTCCTGCAGGTGCGCCAACGATTGGCCGAGTGGCTTGAGATAGACGTTCATCGCGTCGTTGTTCGTGCGCTCCTTCAGATAGGTTTGCACCTCGTTGAAAAAGGCCATGATGGCACGCCCGCCGTCCTTGCCAAGCTTGCGGCCGACGAGGTCGAGAGCCTGGATGCCGTTGGCACCTTCGTAAATCTGGGCGATGCGCGCATCGCGCACGAACTGTTCCATTCCATGCTCGGCAATGTAGCCGTGGCCGCCGTACACCTGCTGTGCCATCACCGCGTTGTTAAAGCCGCCATCGGTGAGCACGCCCTTGATCACGGGCGTGAGCAGGCCCATGTGGTCGTCGGCGCTTTTGCGATCCTTTTCGTTGTCCGAGCGATGGGCGATGTCGCTCTTTAGCGCGGTCCACATCACCAATGCGCGCGCGGCTTCGTTGAAGGCACGGATCGTCATCAGGGTCCGCCGCACATCCGGGTGCACGATGATTGGGTCGGCCGGCTTGTCGGGGTACTTCACGCCGGAAATCGCGCGGCCCTGCAGGCGTTCCTTCGCGTAGATCGCCGCGTTCTGATACGCGACTTCCGACAGCGCGAGCCCCTGCACGCCGACGCCGAGGCGCGCCTCGTTCATCATCGTGAACATGGCGTTGAGTCCGCGGTTCTCCTCGCCGATCAGCCAGCCGGTAGCGCCGTCGTAGTTCATCACACAGGTCGAATTGCCATGAATGCCCATCTTCTCTTCGATCGAGCCGCACGTGACCGCATTGCGCGCGCCGATCGCGCCATCGTCGTTTACGAGAAACTTCGGCACCACGAACAACGATATGCCTTTCGTACCCGCCGGCGCGCCTTCGATGCGGGCGAGCACGAGATGGACGATGTTCTGCGAAAGGTCGTGCTCGCCGGCGGAGATGAAAATCTTGGTGCCGGTGATCTTGTAGCTGCCGTCGCCCTGCTTCACCGCTTTCGCGCGCAGCAGGCCGAGATCGGTGCCACAATGCGGCTCGGTGAGATTCATCGTGCCGGTCCAGACGCCTTCCACCATCTTCGGCACGTATTTTTTCTTCAGCGCATCGGAAGCGTGCACCAGCAGCGCAGCAATGGCGCCTTGCGTGAGGCCTGGGTACATGGCGAAGGCCATGTTGGCCGAACACAAAAACTCATTGACCATGACGGTCATCGTGGCTGGAAGCCCCTGGCCGCCGTATTCGGCCGGCACTGAAATACCGATCCAGCCGCCGTCGATGATTTGTTTGTAGGCGTCCTTGAAACCTGTCGGCGTCGCCACGCTGCCGTCGGCCGCACGTTTGCATCCTTCCTTGTCGCCAACGCGATTGAGGGGGGTGAGCACCTCCTCGCTAAACTTGGCGGCTTCGCGAAGGACCGCCTCAACCACGTCGGGCGAGGCATCGGAGAAACCGGGCAGATTGCCGTAACGATCGATATGGAAGACGTCGTTGAGCAGAAACAACGCATCATCCACTGGAGCCTTGTAGGTCGGCATGATCCTCTCCCCGGCAAGACGCCGCGAGATGTTAACAGAGTATGAAGCCCGCGGTTTCCCCCGGGCGTTGATGCCGGGATTATGAAGGTAGGCGATTTACACCCGCGTTAAGGGAGACGGAAGTGGCGCAAACACGGGCGTTCAGCCCTCGCCGTCTGTGGTCGCGTCCGCCTTGCGCGGCGCTTCCGCGATGCCGAACATGTCGACGTAGATCTGGCGCAGCTCTGCCAGCGCGCGGTCGATGTCGTTGCGCTGTTGCTCAAGCAGCTTGATCTGCTCGCTGCATTTCTTGCGGGTGACCGGCAATGTACCGACAACGCCGCGGGCGCGCGCGTCGAGCATTTCCCGAATTTCCGCAAGCGTGAAGCCGAGCCGCTTTCCTCGCAAAATAAATTCGACGCTGTTTCTATCGTCCTGGCTGAAAAGCGCGGCCTGCCCTTCGCGCCGCGGAAGCAAGCCCTTGCCCTGATAGAATCGTAGCGCGCGTACCGTGACACCGGCCTCCTGCGCCAATTCAGCGATGGTAAACCCGGCGGATATCGCCGGCACTCGCGCATCTTCCCCGGTACCGCCAATACCGCCGCGCTTGTGGCTGCGGCTTTCGTTCTCCATCCACGCCCCGCTGCAAACTTGAAATTCTTCCCGACTCAGGCAAATCCTAGTCCTGCAACTTACGGCGTCGGTAGCATCGGGGTGTTCTGCCCCGAAAATCTTACTTCCGTCCTGCCCAAATTTGCGCCACTAGCGCATTCCAAAAGTTGCATTAGTGCATCTAAAAGCGCGCCGAACGCTGGACGTTAACCGCTTGTTTACCGCAACCGGCAAAAAGTCAGGGCGTGGACGAAGAACCGGACCCTGTCTCAACCCGTCATTAACGTGCCCCGGTTCCACGAGAGTCGATCCGGACTCTCAGCGCCTCCACCTCGGATGCGGGTGTGAGCATGAGATTTGGTCTTCCGTGGCGCGTCGAAGGTATTCGACATGAAGCCCGCGAAACCGCAGAGGCTGCGGCGCGCCAGGCCGGGCTGCCTTTGAACGAATGGCTCAACACCGTCATCCTGCAACAGGCTGGTCGTCAGGAACCGAGACCACAGCCGCACTCCGCTGCGTACAGCGACGAACGCGCCGATGATTTCTCCAGGGTGCAGCTGCGCCTCGACGACCTCACCCGACGTATCGAACATGTTGCGCGCACGGGTCCGGCCGCTTACGCACCAAAGCGAAATCTGTACGACACCGAGCAGATTGCAGACCAGGTCGAGCGGCTCGAGCAACGCGTCCGCGAGGTCGCATCTCATCGGCCGGAACTCGCACCGCAGGGTGCGCAATTGCCGCCGCCCCTCGACCGCGCCGCAGACGCGCTCACCTCGCACCGAGGTGCACTGAGCGGCGAAGAGATGCCCCTGCGCACGCCGGGGACGCCGTTCAGACTCGATGGATTGGAAGAGCAGCTGCGCCACATTACCGAGCAGATTGAGACCCTCAAGCGCCCGGCCCTCGAAGAAGCAATACAAGCCCTGCGCGCCGAGCTCGGCGACATCGGCCGTGCGCTGAACGAGGCACTGCCGCGCCACGCGATTGAAACGCTCGAGATGCAAATTCAGGTTCTGGGACAGCGCATTGCGGAAGGCCGCGAAGCCGGCGTCGACAGCGGCGCACTCATCGGAATCGAAAACGGACTGGCCGAGGTGCACGATGCCCTGCGCGAGCTTATGCCGGCTGAAAATTTGGTCGGCTACAACGAGGCCATCAAGGCACTTACGCAAAAGATCGATCTGATCGTCGCCGACAGGAACCCGGCGACGATGCAACAACTCGAGCGCTCGCTCAGCACGTTGCGTGAAATGTCGGCGCACGTCGCATCCAACGATACGGTGAGCAGGCTGTCGGCGCAGGTGCAGACACTCGCTGAAAAGATCGATCGCCTCGCCGTCGGACCGCGATCCGAGGTCAAGCTCGATAATCTCGCAAGTCGCATCGACGCGCTTACCCGCGCGCTGGGGGAACGCACCCAAGTTGAGATCGCGGCGCCACAGCGCCTGGAAGCGCTCATCCAGACGCTGTCGGAAAAGATCGAGGGGCTGCAAAAATCGGACGCCGGCAACATCGCCGCCGACCATCTCGAAAATCGTATCGTCAAGCTGATGGAACGGATCGACGCGTCCGATTCGCGTCTTGACAAGCTTGACGCAATAGAGCGGGGCCTCGCCGATCTCCTGGTACACATCGAAGAATTACGCGCAAACAGAAAATCATCGGCCATCCGCGCCGAAGCGCCCGGTATCGATTCACTCAAGCAGGATATTGTCTACACCCGGAAATCGGTGGACGCCGTCCACCGACGGCTGGGCGATCTTTTCGATCGCGTTGCGATCATCGAAAAGGAAACTCACGGAAGCGAGGCAGATAAGCCCGCAATGCCTAAGTCCGACACGACGCAACGCGACACCTTCCAGTTTGCCCCAGCCGTGCAGCCGATATCGGCTGAAATTCCGATCGCTCCGGAAGCGCCGATTGAACCAGCTGTCGCGCTGGAGACGCCGGCCCGGGAGGATTCTCTTTTCTTACCAGACTTCGCACCGCCGCTAATTCCCGCCGCGCTCCCTGTTTCAAATCGTATTGAGACGCCAACACGTATCGATCCGGGATTGCTGGCCGATCAACCACTCGAGCCCGGATCAGGGCCACCCCGCCGCCCTGTTCCACCAACGTTGCGGATTGCGGCCTCGGAGGCCGCACTCGGAGGAGCGCGACCGACCGCGGGGGCTTCCGCCAGCAAGGCGAGTTTCATTGCGGCGGCTCGCCGGGCGGCCCAGGCCGCGGGCCAGGAACAAGGCGGCCGAATCTCGCGCGCCGATATGCGCAATGCTCCAGACCATGTGACACCGCCCATGCGGAGGAGGGTCGCAGGGCGGGTCAAGTCGGCGCTGCTGGCTGCGAGCATCGTCGCCATCATCGTCGGTTCGTTCCAACTCCTGGGCAACATTTTCGATTTCAGCCTTTTCGATACGATCGAAAGCAAGCTCGCCGCAAATATCGATTCCGACGCCGCCGAGGCTGACGAGGGCGGTGCCGCAAGCGTCGCCGCCATTCCAAACGATGAACCGGCCGCACCGGGCGCCGTCGACGCTGCAACGCCGGCCGCACCGCGCTCCGCCGATGTCACCGCCAGCCTGCTGTCGCCGCAGTCGTTGCCGAGCCTGACGCCTGCGCCGCCTATCGGCAGCCAACCGGCCCCGCAGCAGGCAGCGCCATCTCTACTTGCGCCGATGTTGAGCGTGCCAGGTCCGGTCACCGCCGCGCCGGGCGGCGACGTCACCGGTTCGGTAGCACACGCGCCGGCCAAGCAGGCGGCGCCGCCGCAACAGCCGGGGGCCGACCGGCTTCCCGCGAACATCGGCAGCCCGCGGCTGCGAAACGCCGCGCTCGGCGGGGATGCCGGGGCAGCCTACGAAGTGGCGATGCGTTTCATCGAAGGCCGCGGCGTTTCGGCCAATCTAGAGGAGGGAGCCCGCTGGTTCGAGCGGGCCGCAAGCAAGGGCTTGACGCCCGCGCAGTTCCGCTACGCGAGCATGCTCGAAAAAGGTCAGGGCGTAAAAAAGGACCTGGCAGCAGCGCAGAAGCTCTATATCGCCGCCGCCAGCAAAGGCCACGCCAAGGCCATGCACAACCTGGCGGTCCTCTACGCAGAAGGCGCCGAGGGCAAGCCCGACTTTGCCAATGCCGCCCAGTGGTTCCGCAAGGCCGCCGAGCATGGCGTCGCCGACAGCCAGTACAATCTCGGCGTCCTGGCAGCCCGCGGGCTCGGAACCGAACGGAACATTGCAGAATCCTACAAATGGTTCGCCCTGGCCGCCGCCCAAGGGGACAAAGAGGCTGCCCGCAAGCGCGACGACGTCGCCGCCCAACTGGATGCGCAGACGCTCGCATCCGTTCAGCAGGCTGTGAAGAGTTTCGCCCCGACGCCGCAGCCCGCCGAGGCCATCCAGATCACCGCGCCGCCGGGCGGATGGGACCGCATGACCCAGCCGGCGCAGGAAAAGCAGCGTGCGGCAGGGCCGGTCTCGATCGGTGCCTCTGATTCAGGAAAGCTGTGAACCGGCACGTCCGATCGCGAGAGAACGTAAACTTCCGCGGTTTCATCGGTTAAATTCAGTCGCACTGGACCGCCCGGTCCTCAATCGAGTCGTGCCGGTCGGTGCTGCCGACGTTTGCACGCGTCCCGGTGTTAGTTGTCATATGAAGCGTTGGGGCGCAGCACCAACAGGCCGCGTATCGACTTAACCGCTGGACGACCCGCTTGCAGATCTATCTTCCAATCGCCGACCTGCCCGTCAATATCTTCCTTGTACTGGGGATGGGTCTTGCGGTCGGTTACATCTCCGGCATGTTTGGAATCGGCGGCGGGTTTCTTATGACGCCGCTGCTGATTTTTATCGGTATTTCACCCGCAGTTGCGGTGGCGACGGTCTCAAGCCACATCGCGGCATCTTCTTTCACCGGCGCGATAAGCTACTGGCGCAAGCGCGCGCTCGACGTCGCGCTGGCGATGATGCTGCTGAGCGCCGGTATCGTCGGCACGGCGACCGGCGTCTGGCTATTTACCGAGTTGCGCGCACTCGATCAGCTCGACCTCGTGATTGGGCTCGCCTACGTCACACTGCTCACCGTGGTCGGCGGTATGATGATCTACGAAAGCGTGCAGGCGGTGTTGCGCACGCGGCGCGGTGGCCCCGCGACATTGCGGCGCCCCGGCAGCCATACCTGGATCCACGGCCTGCCATTCAAGCTGCGGTTTAAGCGCTCCAAAATCTACGTATCGGCAATTCCGGTCTGGGCGATTGGATTTTCGATCGGGTTCGTCGGCGCGATCATGGGCATCGGCGGCGGCTTCCTGCTGGTGCCGATGCTCATTTATTTCCTGCGCGTGCCCACCGCGACCGTGATCGGCACCTCCATGGTGCTGACGCTGATCACGATGGCCTCGGCGACGGTCATGCACGCGGCTACCAATCACCTGGTCGACGCAGTTCTCGCGCTGATCCTCATGGTCGGCGGCGTCATCGGCGCGCAATTCGGGGCACGTACCGGGCAGAAAATGCGGGGCGAACGGCTGCGGCTGCTGCTCGGTTTGCTGGTCTTTGCCGTCGGCCTCCGCTTCGCATACGAGCTCGTCGTGCCGCCGGACGATCTCTTCTCGCTCCGCTACATAGGGAGCGGATGATGCAACGGCTTGCAACCGCTCTCGCTCTCCTGTTCGTCGCCTGCATCGCAGGACCGGCCTCTGCGGAACGGCTGGTCGTGTCGTTGTCGAATCATCGCGTCGCAGTAACATCAAACTTCGTCGGCGAGGAGTTGGTGCTGTTCGGTACCATTGAGCCCGATCCCGTGAGGAGCGCGTTAGGCCCGCCCTATGATCTTGTAGTCACCGTCACCGGACCGCAGCAGACACTGCGCACGCGCCGCAAGCAGCGCGTGCTCGGCATCTGGGTCAATGTCGACTCGCGGGAGTTCGTCAGCGTGCCGTCTTATCTCGCAGTGCTCAGCAACCGTCCCGTCATCGAGATTGCCGACCAGGAAACCTTGCGCAAACTGCAAATCGGACTCAACTATTTCCTGTTGCCGCAGCGGATCGGTCCTGATGTCGCCGACACGGTGGCCGACGACCCGTTCCGGCAGGCCTTCGTGCGGTTGCAGAGGCAGCAGGGCCTCTATCGGGAATCGAGCAACGCCGTGACATTCCTCACGCCGACCGTATTCCGCGCCGCCATCGCGATGCCGGCGGCCGTCCCCACAGGTAACTACGGCATCGAGGTTGAGTTGTTCTCGCAAGGCAAGCTCGTCGCACGCACGAACACGGCGTTGGAAGTCATCAAGGCCGGTTTTGAGCAATATGTTGCCGATGCCGCGCGCGATCACGGCTTGCTCTACGGCATGGCCACGGCGTTGATGGCGCTGATGATCGGCTGGTTCGCGAGCGTCGTGTTCCGCCGCGACTAGCGCGCCGGACCCACGGTTGAGGGAACGCCCGGCGTCAGCATGTGCAGCCGCTTGTCGAAGCCGAGCGCCTTGAAGGCCTTCTGCAGGTCATCGCCGCTCTGCCTGAAATGCGCCCAGCCTTCGTGGTGAACAGGCACGATCGTTGCATCGGGAAATGCGGCTGCGGTTTCGATGGCGTCGTTCGTATCCATGGTCAGGTGAAACGGTCCTCGCGTCTGCGCCGAGCCGGCGAACAGCAGCACGATACCGGCCTTGAACCGGCGCGCCACCTCGGCAACGCCGTCGTACCAGACGGTATCCCCGTTGATGTAGACCGGCGCAACCGCCGGGTCATTGCTGGTCAGCACGAAGCCAATCACGTCGCCTGCCAGAGGCTCGATACCGGCGGGGCCATGATGGGCCGGCGCGGCCGTGACCTGAACCGATTTGCCGTCCTTGCTTAAATTCACGCTTTGCCACGGCGCCAATCCTTCGGCATTTCCCCCGAGGCGCTTTGCTCCCACTGTCGTTGTCAGCACGCGCGGCGCCTTCCGCAAAAAATCGCGTCCGGAATTGTCGAGGTTATCGGCATGCTGATCGTGACTGAGCAGCACGGCATCGACCGGACCAACATCGGCTGCAGCGATCGCCGGCCGTGACGTCTTGGTCAGCGTGACGTGCGGTAGTTGATAGTCGCCAGGCCCGTCGAAGGTCGGATCGGTCAGCAAGCGGAGCCCCCCGAACTCAACGAGCGCGGTCGGGCCGCCGATCAAGGTAATACGCGCCGTCATCGTCATCTCCTTAGCTGCTGGCCGGCCGCGTCACCAGATAGATGCCGAGCACAACCGGAATGATCCCGAGTAAATCGAGCGGTGACACGTGTTCGCCCAGCAGCAGCCAGCCAAACAACATACCGAGCGGCGGCATGAGGAAGTGATAAGAGCTTGCCGCCGTCGCACCCGAAGCTTTCAGGATATAGAACCACAGCAGGAAAGCGAAGATCGACACGGCAAGGCCGAGATACAGCACGGACGCAAGCAGCCGCCAGGTCGGTACGATGTCGCCTACGCTCTCGAATGTGAGTGCGAATGGCAGTGACGCGACACCGGCGGCGAAGCTTTGCACGCCGTTGCCGATCCAGAGCCCATCCTTCGGTGCAAAGAGCTTGAATATCAGCGTGCCGCCCACCAGTGCGAACAAGCCACCAACTGTGAACAGGATGCCGCGCAGGCTGTCGCCTCCGAGCGAAAGACGATGCGATACAATGAAGGCAACGCCGCCGAAGCCGAGAAGCAACCCGACGGCCTTGCGCCAGGTCATCCGCTCACCGAGCAGGAAGACGGCGAGGATGGCGATGAGAATCGGATTTGAGCTCGCGATGAGCGTCGAGAGGCCCGCCGAGATCTCCTGGAGACCGATATAGCCAAGGCCCAGATAGAGTGCCTGGTTGGCAATGCCGACGACGGCGAAGAAAAGCAGGTCGCGGCGGCTCAGTGTCCACGGCGTTCGTCGGATCGCGGCGAGCCCGAGGATCAACACGCCCGCAATGAGAAAGCGCGCGCTCAGTAGCAGCAGCGGTGGGCAGTCCATCACGGCGGCCTTGGCCACGGCAAAGGCCGCGCTCCAAAGCACACAGAACGTCACGACCATGACGGGAAGCGGCAGGGTCCAGGAAGCGGGTTGGACAGTAGGAACGGCAGGCAGTGCGGAGCGCATGGGAATTTCCTTTCGCGCCGCAACATCTATCGCCGGGTCTGTACATTTGGAAATTAAATGATAGAATAACGATCAGTGGTTTCGTAAATGGACGTAACCATATGATGGATATGGAACTTCTCCGCAGTTTCGTGTCGGTGGTCGATGCCGGCGGCTTCACCAAGGCCGGTGAGCGGGTCCACCGCACCCAGTCGACGGTCAGCCAGCAGATCAAGCGGCTCGAGGATCAGCTCGGCCGCCCGTTGCTGCAGCGGACCGGCAAGCAGGCAACGCTCACCGAGGAAGGCGAGCGTCTTCTCTCTTACGCGCGGCGGATTCTCGCGCTCGAGCAGGAGGCGCGCGACGTGGTGGCACGGCCGATGGCCGATGGCGTTGTGCGCCTCGGTATTCCAGAAGACTTTGCAGCCTACCGGCTGACGGAGTTGCTATCGGACTTCGTGCGCGCGCGGCCGACGCTTCGGCTCGACGTCAGCTGCGGCCGCAGTGTCGTGCATAAACACGCGCTCGAGGTCGGCGAACTCGATATCGCCCTCTACAAGCGGAATGCCGGCGACGGCAGTGCTATCGCGGCATGGCCGGAGCGGCTGCAGTGGGTGACGAGCCGCGTGCACCCGGTCGATCTCAAACGCGATCCGATACCACTCGCCGTCATGGAACAGGGGTGCCTCTACCGTAATCGGTTGATTCACGCGATCGAGGCGGCGGGCCGCACCTGGCATATCGCTTACACGAGTCCGAATCTGCCCGGCATACAGGCCGCCGTCTCTGCCGGACTTGGCGTGAGCATGCTGCCCGACGTTGCAATTCTGCCCGAGCACAAGATCATCACGCAGACCGGCTTTCCTCCAATCACGAATACCGAGCTTGCACTCGTTGTCGCCGATCATGCCAGCCCGGCAACACGGCATCTGGCGGAAGTGCTGGCGGAGTTCTGTTCGAACTTCGATCCGCGCGACGGCGGAGGATTTCAGTCGGGCAAACAACGCTTGGCGGTAAACGCATAAAGCCGGCCATCGCCGAGCAAGTGTGCCTTGAAGGCAAGCGTACCGAACACATCGGCAAACATCGCATCGCGTATGTTGAGCCCGCCCGTGTATGCGCCGAAGGCCGGCATGATCATGCGGCTAGCATCCGCCGCGAAACAGCGCCGGCTCACCGCGCGGCCGCGGTGAGCCACTCTTGCGACCGGATGCAGATGGCCGCTGATCTCGGCGGGAGCGCCCGTGGGCAAATGACGGAAAGTCAACGCGCCTGAGGTCATCGTCGCGGTGAAAGCTCCGCCGATACCGGTCGCCGGCTCGGGATCATGATTGCCGGTGATCCAGATCCATTCGCGGCCGCGCTGCATGATGCTTAAGGCTTCGCGGTCCGCGTCGGCAAGCCGCGCCGGTCCGCCGCCGTCGTGGAAGCTGTCTCCCAGCGCAACGACGCAACGCGGCGCGTAATGCGTGACCAGACGCACAAGCCGTGCCAGCGTCGCGGCGGTGTCATAGGGCGGCAGCAGCACGCCACGCGCGGCAAAGCTCGAGCCTTTTTCCAAATGCAGGTCGGCGACCGCCAAAAGCCCCTGTTCCGGCCAGTACAGCGCGCCTTCCGGATCGGCGAGGAGCGAAGCGGAACTGACCGAAATGGCATGGTCCGCCTGTTTCCGTGGGGTGCGGTCGGCGCGAGAATGGACGGGGAATGCGGTCACCTCATCGCCTCTTTGATCAATTCATCGGCGGCTTCAGCCAATAGCGTATCCGATGCCTCGCCGTAGACCGTCTCGCGCCCGATCTCCAGCAGCACCGGAACCGAGAGAGGCGAGACGTGGTCGAGTGCTTTATGGACGATTCGGCCCTTGATGCGCGAGAGCATTTCGCCAAGCCGCTTGATGTCGAGCAAGCCGGTGGCGGCATCGGCCCGCGCGGCGCGTAGAAGGATGTGGTCCGGCTGGTGCTTTCGCAGCACGTCGTAGACGAGGTCGGTAGAGATCGTGAGCTGGCGGCGCGACTTTTCCTCGCCTGGGAACCTCTTCTCAATCAGCCCGGCGATGATCGCGCAGCTGCGGAAGGTGCGCTTCATCAGGGCCGATTCCGCGAGCCAGGCCTCGAGATCGTCACCCAGCATGTCCTCCTCGAACAGCTGCGCCAGCGAGAAATCGCCGTTGGCGATGCGCCAGGCGACATCGCCCAGGCCCCACACCGCCAGTGCGTATTCGTTGGCAACGAACCCGAGCGGGCGCAGGCGTGCGCGCTCGAGACGGCGCGTGAGCAGCATGCCGAGCGTCTGGTGCGCGAGGCGGCCCTCGAACGGATAGCAGACCAGGTAATACTTGGCGGCGCGCGGGAAAGTTTCGACCAGCAAATCGCCGGCCTTCGGCAGCATCGAACGCCACTGCTGGATTTCGAGCCATTCGCGCACCTGTTGCGGCAAGGCGCGCCAGGCGTCCGGCTTTGCCAGCAGCGCGCGCACACGCGCGGCAAGATAAGTCGAGAGCGGAAATTTTCCGCCCTCGTAGGCAGGAACCTTCGGATCGGTCGCGTCGGCGCGCGACACATAAGCCTCGTCCTCGACCAGCGCCTCGTATCTCAAGATTTCGCCCGCAAACACGAAGGTGTCGCCGACCGTCAGCGTTTCGATGAAATACTCCTCGACCTCGCCGAGAATTCGTCCGCCGCGCGGGACGACCGCGCCGCTGCGGCGCGAGCGCACCAGCCGCACCTTGATCATGTCGGCTTCGACGATGGTGCCGATGTTCATGCGGTAGCGCTGCGCCACGCGCGGATGCGTGACGCGCCAGCGGCCATCCTTGCCCTGCCTGATCTTGGCGAAGCGCTCATAGGCTTTCAGCGCATAGCCGCCGGTCGCAACAAAATCGACCGCGGTGTCGAAACCCGCACGCGCGAGCGCGGCATAAGGCGCGGCCGTGCGTACTTCCGCAAAAAGCTCGTCGGCAAGGAACGGCGCGCCAACCGCGCGGCCGAGAATGTGCTGCGCCAGGACGTCGAGCGCGCCGGTGCGCAGCGGCGGCGTGTCCTGCGCGTTCTCGGCGACGGCATCGATTGCCGCCCGGCATTCTAACACCTCGAAGCGGTTCGCCGGCACCAGCACGGCCTCGGAGGGCTCGTCGAGCCGGTGATTGGAACGCCCGATCCGCTGCAGCAGCCGCGAACAGCCTTTCGGCGCGCCGACATTGATCACCAGGTCGACGTCGCCCCAGTCGACGCCGAGATCGAGCGAGGACGTGCACACGACCGCGCGCAACTTGCCCTCGACCATCGCGCCTTCGACGCGGCGGCGTTGCGCGACGTCGAGCGAGCCGTGATGTAGCGCAATCGCAAGGTTGTCGTCGTTCACGCGCCACAGCTCCTGGAACAGAAATTCCGCCTGGCTGCGCGTGTTCACGAAGATCAGCGTGGTTTTGTGCGTCTTGATGAGCCCGTAGATTTCACCGAGCGCGTGACGCGCCGAGTGGCCGGCCCAGGGCAGGTGCTCCTCGGTGTCGAGCATCGCGACATTCGGCTGCGCACCGGCCTTCGCGATCACGAGATCCGCACGCGCCTCGCCCTGCGGCGATTGTGGCACCAGAAAACGGCGCAGGTCGTCGGGCTCGGCAACCGTCGCGGACAGTCCGACCGTCGTGAGCTGCGGCGCCAGCGTGAACAGCCGCGCCAGGCCGAGCGACAGCAGCTCGCCCCGCTTGGATGTGACCAGCGAATGCAGTTCGTCGAGCACAACGCGCCGGAGCGTGCCGAACATGTAGGGCGCATCGGCGCTTGCGAGCAGCAGTGCAAGCTGCTCCGGTGTTGTGAGAAGGATATCCGGGGGATCCCTACGTTGACGTTGACGCTTGGATGTGGGCGTATCGCCGGTACGCGTTTCGAGCCGGATATTCAGGCCCATCTCGCGCACCGGGATTTCCAGGTTGCGCGCGATGTCCACCGCAAGCGCCTTCAGCGGCGATATGTATAAAGTGTGCAGACCCTGTGAGCGCATCAGCGCGCGTCCGGTCGATCTTAGGTTGCGCGGCCGCACATCGCGCTCGCTCAACTCGACGAGCGTCGGCAGGAAGCCTGCGAGCGTCTTGCCGCCGCCGGTCGGCGCGATCAGCAGCGTGGATCGCCCTGCCCCCGCTTTCGCCAGCAAGTCGAGCTGATGCACGCGTGGCTGCCAGCCCCGGCTTGCGAACCAGCGCGCAAAAACATCCGGTAGCGGGTGCGTCGTGTCGAAGAGATCGCGCGCGGGTTCCATCGTTTCAGTGTATTGCCAACACGATCAGCCCGGGAACAGGAACGCCCTTTTCCGTGCGGGTCGAAACGGAATCGAGACTGAACGGCTTCAGGCCGGCTGCCGCCACCGCCAGCAGCACATGAGCCTTGCTGTGTGCATAGCGCAACGTCTCGCGCAGCAGAACGCCGTCGCCATCATGCGTCTCCACGCTGAACGCAAGCTGCCCCACTGGAGCGACGACCTGCGCGGCGGCCTTGAGCACTGGCCCGAGATCGTCGAAATACATGAAAACGTCCGCGGCAAGCACGAGATGGTAGCGAGCGCCGATCTTCGCTTCCTCGGCGAGATAGCTCTGCACTTCGGCTTCGATAAGCCGGTCGTAGAGCCCTTTCCCGCGCGCCTGTGCCAACATCGCAGCCGACAGGTCGACACCGACCATCCAGTCGCTGAACGGCCTGAAGGGGAGCGCGGCCAGTCCGGTGCCGCAGCCGAGATCGAGCACCGAGCCAAATTTCATGCGCGCGCCGGCATGCGCTGCCTGCACTGTGTCGAAAAGCAGCTCGGGCGCGCGATAGCCCAGATCTTCTGTCAGAGCCTTGTCGAACCCTGGCGCATAACCGTCGAACAGCGCGCGGACATATCCTTCCGGCATTGCGGCCATCGCGCGCGCGCCGAGCCACATGAGATGAACCGTAGCGCCATGATGGTCAGAAGGGTCTGCTGCCTTCGCGTGCTCGAAAGCCGCAATGGCCCCGGCGCGGTCGCCGAGCTTTTCACGCAACTCGCCGAGGACGAACCAGGCCGAGCCATAGCCGGGCGCCAGCTCAAGCGTCTGCATCAACAGATCGGCGGCGCCGGCAAGATCCCCCTTCGCCTCACGGTCCCGCGCCCACTCGAAGCGGCGGTCGGCGATCAAACTTCCGGACGACAAGTGAAACGGGCGCAGCTGCAATGCCTAACCTCGGTTGCTGGCGCCGGCGATTTTAGGGCATATCTCCATGCCGCGCGCGTGGTAACATCCGGCGTGGAGTGAAAGGACTGGCGCATGAGCGACGGAACGATGTCCAAGGTTTTAGGCGGCTCGCCGCTTGGCGTGCTGGCCCGGCTTGCTCTGGTATCGATCTTGGTGGGCGTCATTCTGTCCGCGTTCGGACTCGATCCTTTCGACATCGTGCACAGCATCCAGCGCATGATCCGCACGTTGTGGGACCTGGGCTTCGATGCCTTCCGCTGGCTGTGGCGGTACTTCCTGCTCGGCGCCGTGATCGTGATCCCGGTCTGGATCCTGATGCGACTGTTCAACGCGCCGCGCGGCCGCTAGCCCGGCCAGCTTTCCGCGGTGATCGTCGCCGCGTCGTTGCCGATCATCGAGGCAAGGGAATTGCGGTAGCCGCGCTTGATCGCGGCGGCGAGATCCGCCTTGATCTCGTTCACCACTCCGATACCACGGTAGACCATGCCGGTATAGAGCTGCAGCAGCGTCGCGCCAGCCTTGATCTTGGCAATCGCGGTTGCGCCGGAATCGATGCCCCCGACGCCGATCAGCGGGAACGCACCTTCTGCACGCACAAAAGTTTCCGCCAACATACGCGTTGACAGTTTGAACAATGGCCGCCCCGACAAACCGCCCTGCTCGCGCGCATGGTCGCGCTCGCGCAGCGCTGTGGGCCGTGTGATCGTCGTGTTGCCGACAATCATGCCGTCGACGCGGCGCCTGCGCGCGACGCCGACAATATCGTCGAGATCAGAGAGCGTGACGTCAGGCGCGATCTTGAGCAGAACCGGAGTCACGCCGGCGCGGAAGCGATTTCGCTCGCGTGCATCGAGCACCCGTGCAAGCAAATCGTCGAGCGCCTTTGCCTGCTGCAGATCGCGCAGGCCCGGCGTGTTCGGCGATGACACATTGACGGTGAAGTAGCTTGCGACCGCAGCGAAAGTCTCGACCAGCCGCACGTAGTCCTCGGCTCGGTCGACGGAATCGCGGTTGGCTCCGATATTGACACCGAGAATACCTTCCGCGTTCTGCCGCGCGACGAGCCGCGCGTGGACGGCGGCAGCGCCGTCATTGTTGAAGCCGAGCCGGTTGATGACCCCCTGATCCGCGTCCAGGCGGAAGAGCCGTGGTTTCGGATTGCCGGATTGCGCGCGCGGCGTGATCGTCCCAACCTCGACGAAGCCAAAGCCGAGCCGCAGCAGCGCGTCCGCCACCTGCCCGTTCTTGTCGAAACCCGCGGCCAATCCCACGGGGTTAGGGAAGTTGAGACCGAAAGCCTGCACGCGAAGCTCGGCGGCGTCGGGCAGTGATTTGGCCAGCGGCACGTAACGCAGCGCTTTGACCGTAAGCGCATGCGCATCCTCGGGATCGAGCGCCCGCAGGAACGGACGCGACAGGCGGTCGAAAAGGCCAATCACAAAATCCCACTCCAAACTTGTGCGCGAGCCAACCCTATCGGCATGGCACAAGGCTTATTCAAGGCACAATAGGAGGAAACGGTTGCGCCCCGGGGGCGACTCAAGGTTATAATTCCTAACTGATCGTATCACAGTCACGGTGGTGCCCGCGCCTATGGCCATGCTCACCCACAACCAGATCTGGACGGCGATCGACCGGCTCGCCGCCCGCGCCAAGCTGTCGCCATCGGGGCTTGCCAAGAAAGCCGGCCTCGACCCGACGACGTTCAACAAGTCCAAGCGCGTCACGCCGGAAGGACGGCAACGGTGGCCGTCGACGGAGTCGGTCGCCAAAGCGTTACAGGCGACCGGCACCAAGTTCGACATCTTCGTGACGCTGATCACCGACGGCGGCAAGGCCGCCATACAGAACGTGCCGCTGATTGGATTTGCACAGGCCGGTGCCGGTGGATTTTTCGACGACGGCGGATTCCCGGTGGGCAAAGGCTGGGACGAGATCGCGTTCCCGGCGGTCACCGATGAGCATGCCTATGCGCTGGAGATTTCGGGCGACTCAATGAAGCCGGCGTACCGTGCCGGTGACGTCATCATGGTCTCGCCGGGTGCGACGGTGCGCAAGGGCGATCGCGTTGTCGTGAAAACGAAGGACGGCGAGGTCATGGTGAAAGAACTCAAGCGCAAGACCGCTAAAGCTATCGAGCTCAAGTCGCTCAACGCCGAGCACCGCGACCGCACCCTGCCGATGTCTGACGTTTTGTGGGTTGCGCGCATCGTCTGGGCGAGTCAGTAGCTAGGCCGAACGCGCTAGCGCGCCGTCGATCATATCGATGGTGTTCTGTAATCCGTAGACCGCGACAAACGACCCGAAGCGCGGCCCCTTCTCCTGCCCGAGCAACACCTGGTAGAGCAGGTTGAACCAATCGAGCGAAACGCCGGGCTTGCCGTCCTTTGCCTTCTTTTTTTGATCGAGGAACGGCTCGCGGCGGCCGACTTCGTAGACAACGTTCTGGATGTCCTCCGCAGTGGCGCCCGACTTCAACTGCGAGAGCGCATCGCGCAGGTCGATCAGGGCCGCACGCTCCGCGCCGCCTGGCTCACGGAATTTCTTCTCCGGCCGGACGAAGTCGCGGAAATAATGAACGGCATACTCGACGAGCTCATTGAGCTTGGGATGCGTCTTAGGCGTGACACCCGGACGGTAGCGGCCGATGAATCCCCACAGCGTATCGGCGTTCTCGGCATTCGACGACGACACCAGCGTGAGCAACATCGCAAACGAGATTGGCATGTCGATCTTCGGGGGATCGCCAGAATGAATGTGCCAGACCGGGTTGGACAGCCGCTGCCGCGCGTCCTGCCGCCCATAACCGTCGAGAAACTGATGGTACTCATCGACGTTGCGCGGAATCACATCGAAGTAGAGCCGCTTGGCGGCCTTCGGCTCGCGGTACATGAATAGCGACAGGCTCTCGGGGCTGGCGTAGCGCAGCCATTCCTCGATGGTCAGGCCGTTGCCTTTTGACTTCGAGATCTTTTGACCCTTCTCGTCGAGGAAGAGCTCATAGTTGAAGCCTTCCGGAGCGACGCCACCGAGCGCGCGGCAGATTTCGCCGGACAATTTGACGGAATCGATCAGGTCTTTCCCCGCCATTTCGTAATCGACGCCGAGCGCGACCCAGCGCATCGCCCAATCCGGCTTCCATTGCAGCTTGCAACGGCCGCCGGTGACCGGTGTCGTCACCGTCTTTTTGGTGTCCGGATCCTCGTATGTAATGGTGCCGGCCTTCGCATCATGCCCGGTCACCGGCACCTGCAGAACGATGCCGGTCTTCGAATCGATCGGCAGGAACGGCGAATATGTTGCCGCACGCTCCTCGCGCAGCGACGGCAGCATAATCGCCATCACTTCATCGAAGCGTGAAAGCACTTTCAGCAGAGCCTGGTCGAAGCGTCCCGACTTGTAGCATTCGGTGGACGACAAGAATTCGTATTCGAAGCCGAAGTGATCGAGAAAGGCGCGCAGCCGTGCATTGTTATGCTCGCCGAAACTCGGATGCGTGCCGAACGGATCTGGTACCTTGGTCAGTGGCTTGCCGAGGTGCTGCTCGAGCATCTCCTTGTTCGGAACATTGTCCGGCACCTTGCGCAGGCCATCCATGTCGTCGGAGAACGCAATCAGTCTCGTCTTGATCTTGTCATCGGTCAGCACCCGGAAGGCGTGACGCACCATCGTCGTGCGCGCGACTTCACCGAAGGTCCCTATATGCGGCAGGCCAGAGGGTCCATAGCCGGTCTCGAAGATCACTTCATTTTTTGAATGCTTCTTGAGTCGCGTGACGATCTTGCGCGCCTCCTCGAACGGCCAAGCATTCGATTGCTCGGCGGCCTGACGCAAGATTGCGGCGGTTTCGGCGACTGCCATCATGATCTCCGGGGCGCGGACACTAGAAATGCCGCGCGAAAACGTCAAATTCGAAGGCTCAAAACGGACTGACCGGGAAATAGCGCAGCCACAGATCGGTGAAGCGGCCCTTCTCCCAGATGCGGAACAGCGCCCAGTTGAACGCCTGCCGTAAAAGATCGTTGCCGCGCCTTACAGCAATGCCGACGCCTTCACCGAAGAAGCGGCTTTCGAGATAGGGACCGCCGCGAAATTCGCAGCAGTTCGCGGAGTCGGTACCGTTAAGCCAAAAGGCAAGTGAAATCCCGTCGCCGAACAACAGGTCCACCTCACCGCGCTTCAAAGCAAAACGTGCCGCGTCCGCATTGGGATACGGCCGCATCTCGGCCTCGGTAAACAGGGTTTTCAGGTAAGCCTCGTGGGCAGTGCCGGCGACGACCGCGATCTTCTTGCCCTCCAATGCCTCCGGGCGCACATCGTCAATCGGACTGTTCCGGAGCGCAACGAAGCGCGCCGGCGTGCGGTAATAAGGATCACTGAAATCGACACGCGCGCGCATCTCCGGCGTTTGCGCGATCGAGGCAATAATTGCGTCGCCGTTGTTACTGTTGAGCGCGCTGATCAGCGTGTCAAACCGGCGCATCTGCACGGTGCATTGAACCTTGATCTCTTCGCAGATCATCCGCGCGAGATCGACGTTGAAGCCAACCGGATTGCCGTCAGGGCCGGCGTAATTGAACGGTGGATAGTCGATCTCTGTGAGAAAGCGAATGATGGTGATGCGGGAAAGATCCGGCCGCTCGGGCCGGCGCCGAGGATCCCAGAAGCCGGGGATAGCCATCGGGTCGGATGTCACGGCCGGCGTGTTCGGCACTGCCGGGCCGACGTTCGGAGGCGGTGGGCCCAACTGCCGCGGCGTCTGGGCATGCGCAACCGTGGCCGCAACGAGCAGCACAACGATGGCGCATGCGGAGCCGCCACGCGGCCACGTGCTGAATTTCGACGTCATCCCGTTGGCCCTTCCCCGGAATCGCGCGGACCATATCATCGCCGTAGCGGTCGGCTAGTCATATTCGGGGTTTGATTTTGCCGGTCAGACGGCGGTCAAATGCCGTTCGATCTCATGTACCGGCATTTTGACGAAATCCTTGTCGACCTCCGCGCGCACAGCGCCTTTTAATGTCTGGGAATAGGCCGGGCGGATCATGCCCAGCGCACGTGGTGGCGCCACCACAATGACAGACTTGGCCTTCCCGGCCGTAACAGCGCTGTCCAGTTGCTGCGCAAGATGAACAAGGAAGGTCCGCTCCGACTGGTCGTGCCAATCGGTTTGCTCGACCGCACTGCGCGCACTGCTGACGGAATTAATGGTGCGGCCGGGGGCGTCGGTGTGAAGCGCGTGCGTCGGCAAATCTCTTTGTTCCAGCACTTTGATGGTCTTCAGATTGGGAAACCTGGTGTCGCCTGCATTTTCCAAAATCAGCGCCTTGGCACCATCGCAGACCACAACCCACTCGCCATGACGTATCAACAACTCAACCATCGACTGACCTCCAACTACCGTCCGATAATACGCCACGCGAAGGGCTGACATTTTGCTCTAAGTCAAACCTTTAGGGGTCCGATTTGTTGGCGAGGGCGGGTCAGTTCGTGCCGTCGAGCAGCCGCCGGGCAATGACCTGCGCCTGGATTTCGGCGGCACCCTCGAAGATGTTGAGGATGCGGGCGTCGCAGAGAATGCGCGAAACCGGAAATTCGAGGGCAAAGCCGTTGCCGCCATGCACTTGCACGGCATTGTCGGCCGCCGCCCAAGCGACCCGAGCCGCGAGCAGTTTGGCCATGCCGGCCTCGAGGTCGCAACGGCGCCCGGAATCCTTCTCGCGCGCCGCATAATACGTGAGCTGGCGAGCGATCATGATTTCCACTGCCATCATAACGATCTTGTCGGCCACGCGCGGAAAGCCGACGATCGGGCCGCCGAACTGCGTACGATTCTGCGCATAGTCCAGCGCTTGCTCCATCGCCGCCTGCGCGACGCCGATGGCACGTGCTGCCGTCTGAATTCGGGCGGACTCGAACGTCTGCATCAATTGCTTGAACCCGAGGCCCTCGGCCCCGCCGAGCAAATTCTCCGCCTTCACCTCGAAGCCGTCGAAGGCAATCTCGTATTCCTTCATGCCGCGATAGCCGAGCACCTCGATCTCGGTCCCGCTCATGCCTTTCGCTGGGAATGGATTCTTGTCGTCGCCGCGGGGCTTTTCGGCAAGCAGCATCGACAGCCCGCGATGGCCGCTCTCCTTGGGATTGGTACGCACCAGAAGCGTCATCAGATCTGCACGCACCGGGTGCGTAATCCAGGTCTTGTTGCCGTAGATCTTGTAGACGTCTCCCTCACGCACTGCGCGCGTTTTGATCGAGGCAAGATCGGATCCGGTATTCGGCTCGGTGAACACCGCGGTCGGCAGGACCTCGCCGGATGCGATCTTCGGCAGCCATTTCTGCTTCTGCACATCGGTGCCGCTGCCAAGGATCAGCTCAGCAGCGATTTCCGAACGCGTGCCAAGCGAGCCAACGCCGATGTAGCCGCGTGCCAGCTCTTCTGAGACGACGCACATTGACTCCTTGCCGAGCCCCATGCCGCCGAAGTCTTCAGGAATGGTAAGGCCGAACACACCCAGCGCGGACATCTGCGCGATAACATCGAGCGGGATGTAGCTGTTAGTGAGGTGCCATTTCTGCGCGTTCCCTATCACCTCGGTGTCGGCGAACTTGCGCATCTCCTCACGGATCGATTCGAGCGTATCGTCGAGTCCGCACGCCCCGACAGTGGCGGCATGGTGTGCGCACATTAATGCGATCAGGCGGGCGCGCCGCTCGGCACTGTTGCAGCTGACCATGAGGTCCTCAACTGCTGGGGTCATCCGCGCCGCAACCTGCGCTCGTGTCACGCCGAGATCGGTCAAACGGACGACTTCGCCCTGGCTCATCGGAATGCCGCCGAATATCTGCGCCAGATATTCGCCGAGGCCGATGCGGACCAGTAGGTCTTCTGTTTCGCTGAGCTTGCCAAGCCGACCGATGCGCTCGGCGTAGGTGGCAAGTTGCCGGACGGCCTCGACATAGGTCGCGAGCCAGGCGAGCCCGTGGGTCGCCCTTTGCTCGCGATCGAAATTCGCGCCGTCTACCTGCCCTTTTGACGACACGCGCTCGCGCACTTTCACCGTCGCTTCCGCCAGTAAGGCGTCCAGAACGGCCGTCGCCTCACGGATTAGCCCAATCAGTTCGGAGTCTCTGTTGATACGGTTGGCGGCAGTGGACATACAAATTATTGAGCGATGGCGACCTTGGAGACACTACGCGTGCAGTGCACAAAAGCAAAGCCGTAGGGATTCCCGGCAGTTATCAGCGCCCCGCCCCGTCGTTTACGGAGAATTGCTATAAAAATTAACCATTGCGGCTTTACATCTTTACCTCTGCGCAGCGCCACACTTCCATTTGGCGAGACCAGATCCAAGCCGTATGCAGCTCACCCAATTTTTGCTTCCTTTCAATTGGTTGACGCGGATGCTCGCATCGTTCTCGGTGCGCACGCGTATCGTCCTCCTGGCGCTTATCCCTGTCGCGGGCTTTGTAGCGAACGGTTTCACCTACACCTCCGGTGAAGTTGACGTTGGTCGCACGTTCGACACGTTCACCCGCTCGGCCGCGCTCGCCGATGCGAGCCGCGACTTCAAAAGTGCGGTTGCGTCGATGCGCATCGTCGTCAAGGACTTCAGCGTGAAGCCCGGTGACAATCTGGTGGCGGGCTTCGAATACGCGTATGCCGTGGCACTGAGGAACCTCGATACGATCGAGGCATCGATCGACAAAAACCGCGCCGAGAGCATTGCCGGCATGAGCCGCGATCTGAATGCCCTACGCGAAGAGTTCAACAATCTTGTGCGAGAACAGAATGCGCTGGGCTTCGACGAGTCATCCGGCCTGCGCCGCCAGCTGCAAGTAGCGGGCAGAGCCGTCGAGCGCATCATCAACGACAATGTGTCGTGGCTGCCGGAAGCCGATGCCAGCAAATTGATGGTGACGCTTCTGTCCATGCGGCACCACGAGGCCGACTTCCGCGTGACCGAGAGCGAGCTGGCACGCCAACAATTTCAGCAAGCGTACAAGGCCTTCACTGACATCATCCGACCAATCAACGCCACGCCAGAAATGAAGGCTGCGCTCGATCAAGTGGTGAAGACCTATGCCGAGACATTTGACAAATGGGTCGACGGCTATGACAAGGTACGGCCGTTGCATGCGATGATCGACATCGACAGCCAGAACATGCTGCCGCGCGCCGACGATATCATTACCTACGCGCGCAAAACCGCCGAAAACGCCGGGCAGCAGCTCACCAAATCACAGGACCGCACGCGCAACGGTATTATCAACGTCGGTATCGCCATGGTGGCGCTGGGACTCGGCTTCAGCTGGCTGATCGGGCGCAGCATCACGCGGCCGCTGAACGGTCTCGCCCGTGTCATGACGCGTCTTGCCGACGGCGATACCACGGCGCGCATACCGGCGACCAGCGCTCGTGACGAGATCGGCGATATGGCGCGCACCGTCATCGTATTCCGAGACAACATGATTGAGCGAGAACGGCTAGCGCAGACGCAAAGTGAGGCAGGCCGTGCGCGTGAGCAACGCGGCGAGGTAATCGCGTCGACGATTTCACAGTTCAAACATTCCGTCGAAAGCGCGCTCGGCAAGCTTCGCGGCGCGTCGATGAAGCTGGAAATGAGCTCATCCGACCTCAATAAGGCTGCCGACATTGTCTCCTCTGAGGCGGATACTGCGACGAGCCGGGTGACCGCCGCTTCCGAGAACGTCACAGCGGCTGCGAGCTCGGTCGAAGAGCTTGCGGCTTCGATCGGCGAAATTGCCGCGCAGGCCGCGAAGTCAACCGACGTCGCAGGACGCGCCGTCTCCGAAGCGCAACGCACCGTCACGACGATGTCCCAGCTCGGCACTGCGGCCACGCGCATTGGGGAGGTGGTCGGGCTCATTCAGGCAATCGCCGGGCAAACCAATCTGCTCGCGCTGAATGCAACGATCGAGGCGGCGCGCGCTGGCGAGTCCGGCAAGGGCTTTGCCGTCGTTGCGGCCGAAGTGAAGTCGCTTGCGGGACAGACCGCCCGGGCGACAGAGGAAATCGCGGAGCAGATCGGCTCAATTCAGTCGGCAGCGACCGATGCGTCGCAAGCCATCGGGCAAGTCGACGCCATCATCCGCGAAATGTCGACGATCGCCACAATGGTGGCAGCCACCGTGGATCAGCAAAATTCCGCTGTCGCTTCCATTGCCGAAGGCGTCAATCGCGCTTCGGGTGAGGCTCGCGTCGGGGCGGAGGCAATGAGTCGGGTGGCAGGCGTCACGACAGATGCACGGTCTACGGCCTCCGACGTCAAAGATCTCGCCGACGCGGTCGCCATCGAAGCTGAGGGTCTCGAGGCCCAGGTCCGGCAATTCCTGACCGACGTGCAGGCCGCCTAACTTACGTTTCGCCTGCGCGGGCCGACAACGGCCTTGCAAAGCCAGCGCCGATGGATGATCTGAAAGGCGTAAGGCCTGTAGGAGCAGTCATTGAAGCGGGCAATGCAAGTTGCGGCCGGGGCCTTCCGGCATTTTACCGATGACGACGGCTGGGCGATCGCAAGTCATATTGCGCTATCGACACTGATGGCGTTGTTTCCGTTCCTGATCGTCGTTACGGCACTTGCCGGATTTTTTCTCGGTTCCAAGGAACTTGCCGACGAGGCTGCGCTCCTTTTGCTCGAGGCGTGGCCGAGCCAGGTCGCCGAGCCAATCGCCCGCGATATCACCGGCGTTCTAACGTCGACCCGCGGCGACGTGCTCACTCTCGGTGTCCTCTTTGCGCTTTACTTCGCTTCCAGCGGGGTCGAGAGCCTGCGCATCGGTCTCAATCGTGCCTATGGCATGAAGGAGTTGCGCGCGTGGTGGCTGCTGCGCATCGAATCGGTCATCTATGTGCTGGTCGGCGCGGTCGCGATTCTGGCATTTTCTTTCCTAGTCGTGCTGGCGCCGTTGATCCTGGCAAAACTCGTGCGCTTTGTGCCGGCGCTGGAGCGTTTCGGCGATCTGATCACGTTCGCGCGCTATGGCGTAGCCGCACTGGTCCTCGTGTTCGCCTTGATGATCTTGCATTTGTGGCTGCCGGCGGGCCGGCGCTCATTCGGGCAGATCGCGCCCGGCGTCATTGCAACGCTGCTGCTTTGGCTCATTACGGGTGCCGCTTTCGGCCGCTACCTGGCCAACTACGCCTTTGCCTACGTGTCCATGTACGCGGGCCTGGCGTCGGCGATGGTCGCGCTGGTGTTTCTCTACGCCTGCGCGTCGATCTTCATTTACGGCGGTGAATTAAATTCTGTAATTTTGCAGGCCCGTACGAAGAAGAGCTAACGCGCCGCTTCCTGCGCGTCCTCGAAAGTTCTCAAGCCGGTGCGCGGCGCGTTCACCATCACCGCCATGTTGCCGGGCGGATGCTGGTTCTTCCACATCTTGACGTGAGCGAGTGGGATGCTCTCCCACGGGAAAACTTCGCTCATGCAGGGATCAATGCGCTGCTCAAGCACGAACTGGTTTGCCTGCGAGGCCTGCTTGAGATGCGCAAAGTGCGATCCCTGAATACGCTTCTGTCTCATCCACACATAGCGCGCATCAAACGTGAGATTGTAACCCGTCGTTCCCGCACAGAAGACAACCATGCCGCCGCGCTTGACCACGAGGCATGACACCGGAAATGTCTGTTCGCCCGGATGTTCGAAGACGATATCAACATCACGTTTTCCGGTAATTTCCCAGATCGCCTTGCCGAAGCGGCGCGCTTCTTTCGTCCATTCGCCGAATTCCGGCGAGTTCACCGCTGGCATCTGTCCCCAGCACTTGAAATCTTTGCGGTTGATGACGCCCTTGGCGCCGAGGTTGAGGACGTATTCAATCTTCGACTCGTCCGAGACAACCCCGATGGCGTTGGCGCCGGACGCAGCGACTAGCTGGACACCGAATACGCCGAGCCCGCCCGAGGCGCCCCACACCAGAACGTTGTCGCCGGGCTTGAGCGTGTGCGGAGGATGCCCGAACAGCATCCGATACGCGGTCGCAAGCGTAAGCGTGTAACAGGCCGATTCTTCCCACGAGAGATGGTTCGGCTTCGTCATCAACTGGCGTGACTGCACGCGACAGAACTGCGCAAACGATCCGTCTGGGGTCTCGTAGCCCCAGATACGCTGGGACGGCGAAAGCAAGGGATCGCCGCCATTGCAGTCCTCGTCGTCGCCATCATCCTGATTACAATGGACGATGACTTCGTCCCCGACCTTCCAGCGCTTGACCTTGGTGCCGACGGCCCACACCACGCCAGAGGCATCGGAGCCGGCGATGTGGAATGGATGCTTGTGTCCGTCGAGCGGTGATATCGGAATACCGAGGCCAGCCCAGACGCCGTTGTAGTTCACGCCACCTGCCATCACGTAGACGAGCACTTCGTCGTCACCGATCGGCCAGGTCGGCACAACCTCAAGCTGGAACGACTTGTCGGGTGGTCCGTGCCGCTCCTTGCGGATGACCCATGCGTGCATCTTCTCCGGCACGTGCCCGAGCGGTGGAATCTCCCCGATCTCGTAGAGGTCTTTGAGCGGAGCCACCCCCCGCGCTTTGGCGACTGCCGACATCACTATTCCTCCCTGTCCATAACAATCTGACGTAAATTATGTTGCATCGCAATAATACCTTTTGCGTCCGCAAAAATGCTGCGGCGGCAACCGGTTACAAAGGCTGGGACTATTTCCGGACCCGATATAAGGCGAATCGGGGCGCTTCCATAACGAACGCGAGCCGGTCCGGCATCGGGTTCGGGATCGATGGGCCGATCAGATAAAGGTAGTCGAAATCGCGCTGCCAGTTCTCCACGAACGCTGGAGTGCCTGCGGGCGTGCCGCGCTCGGCGATATGCGTGAGAAACTTGACCGGCAGAAATCCACGTTCGGGAAATTCGAACTGTTTCCAGGGCGTGCGCGGTGAGACCGGCTGTTTCCCTGGCATAGTGAACAGGTGCGGCACGAAGGCATCGGCATAGTGAACGGCAAGCGTTGGCACGTTGAACATCGGGTAGATGCGTAGGTCGGCAGGTGGATCACCGCCGTCGCCGGTCTGCGCCGCCAGCACGACGGCGCCTTTCGGAAGAAGCTCGAACGATTTCCTGGCTGCCGCGAAATCGTCGCGGTACGAGAGCCACACGCTCGTAAGCTCGGCAACGTTGATGATCGTGATAGCGGCCGCGAGCGCAAGCGCGATGCGTCGCCAGGTTAGGTCTGGGAACGACACGGAAACGAACGCCGGCATGATCAGCCCCAGGACAACGATTATTCGCATGTCGACGAACGCCGTATCGAACAGTCTGAAAGGTATCGCAACATAGAGCGCGGAAAAGCCAGTCAGCAGCCACACCGCCGACTGCTCAAATCGCAAGGCACTCCGGCGAGCGAGCGCAACGATCAACCAGATCAGCGCGAGAACGCCGATCTCTGATACGATCATGCTATATCCGCTAAGGATATGCAGGATCCATGTCGCCTTGTAGCTGAAGGCCCACACGTTCCCGGAGCCACCGACACTGCTGTGTGCAGCAATCATCAAGGCGGCGAGCAGCATGGACGGAATCGCAAGGGCGGAAAAGCGCGCGAATGTTTCGCGCAACGAAGCGTGTCGCGACCAGGCCCGCCAGAGCTCGTGCAGGCCGACAGCAAAGCCGTAAATTCCCAACGCAAACATATGCGCCACGAAAAGCAGCGCGATGAACGCGGTGTGCGCAGCAAGCCGCACAAGCCATGAGCGGTCCTGCAGCCACATGGCACAAGCAAATCCCCAGAGCGCACAGCCCAGCCCGAATTCGAAATTCTCGAAACCAAACGCGAACGGCATGCTGTAGAGGAAAATCAGCGCGACGAACCCGGCAATTTGCAGACGCCCCTTGACGGCGCGCTCGAGCGCCATCGCACCCGTCACGATCAGAATCTGGCTGAGCAGATAGAAAAGCCGATTCGCCATCTCGACGCCGACGTGACGGCCAATTCCTGGGACGATCAGGTCCATCGCCAGATTGGGAATGAGCGACCAAGTGACCTGATAATAGGGATGGGCTTGAGCGGTGCCGTCGCGGGCGAGCACGAACATGCGCGCGAGATGATTGTTATAGTCCACCATCGCCGGAGGAAGGTTCGGCCAAAGGACCGGCATTACTGCCGCGACAAACAGCAGAGCGAAAACGACAACGGCGCCGTTAAGTCCCGCGCAGAATTGTCTCGCGCTAGAAGCGGAGACGGCAGATTGGCTCATGAACACCGTCCACTGCACCCGTGGCTTCGGCGACATCATCCTCGGGCGGCTTTAACAACGCCTTTCCACACGGCGACTTTCACGCCTTTCGGACACCGGTCGAAAATCATTGCAATTCAAAAGGTTATGACTGCTGTTCTCCCGGCCGGCGCCTTAAGGCTTTTGCAATGCAGCGCCCCTAGCGTGTTGGGGATCAACACGAGCACGGGATGTCAGAACAGACCCTTCGTCGCGTGGAGCGGATCGCGGACCTGCGAGCCGCGATGCCATGGCTTGTCGCCGCAGGCATCTATGTTCTGGTGATCGCGGTCGCGCCGCAGCTGCTCGGCGACCCCGACACCTACTCACACCTCGCGCTTGGCCGCTGGATCCTTGATCATGGCGCCGTGCCGACGGTCGATCCGTTCTCCGCCAACTTCCGTGGAACGCACTGGCTCGCGTTCGAGTGGCTTTCCGAAGTTGTGTTCGCGCTGGCTTATGCGGTCGGCGGCTGGATGGGCATGGTGGCAATCGCATCTGCCGCGGCCGCAACGGCGTTCGGCTTGTTGACGCGCTTCCTGCTGCGCGAACTGCGGCCGACCGCCGCGCTGTTCGGTATCCTTGTCGCTTTACCTCTTACAGCCCCGCACATTCTGGCACGGCCGCACATCCTCGCGCTTCCATTCCTTGTCGCCTGGATTGCCGCATTAATCCGTGCGGTCGATACGCGGACCTCGCCGTCGTGGCTCATACTGCCGTTAATGACGCTATGGGCAAACCTGCACGGCAGTTTCACGTTCGGTCTCGCCATGATCGGGGCAGCCGGCGCCGAAGCGCTTTTTCGCGCCAAGCCTGCCGAGCGAATGAACGTGATCCGTCAGTGGGGTTCGTTCGGCGTGCTCGCTTTGGCCGCGGCCTGCCTCAATCCGTACGGCCCCGAGATGATCCTCGTGACGTTCCGCACTGTGGCGCTCGGCTCGGCGCTCGTAACGATCAGCGAGTGGCGACCGCAGGACTTCAGCCATATCGGCAGCTTCGAGATCATTATGTTGGGCGGATTGGGCCTGGCGCTTTATCGCGGCGTCAAACTGCCACTCTTCAGAATTCTCATGCTGCTTGGCGTGCTGCACCTGAGCCTGTCGCATGTCCGGCACGCAGACCTGCTGGGAATGCTGGCGCCGATATTTCTGGCGCGGCCGCTCGCAAAGCATTTCACGGATCTTTCCGCAGGACGGGCTGCAGCGGCGTTGCGGCCCGGTCCTCTGATCCCGGCGGCACTCGCGTCAGTGATGCTTGTCGTCACCGCGCTATCGGCATTCCGGAGTGATGTGGCTCCGCCGGCAAAAATTACACCAGCCAACGCGGTGCATGCGCTTGGCAGCGTCAAGCGCGACGCAATTCTCAACGACTACAATTTCGGCGGCTATCTCGATTTCGTCGGCGTCGCTCCTTTCATCGACGGCCGCGGGGAGCTATACGGCGACGCCTATATGCTTCGCTACGACCAGGCGCTGAACCTGCGCAACATTCCGGACTTCTATCGCCTGCTTGACGAATACCGCATCGGCGCAACCCTGTTGGCGCCAACAGCGCCGGCAGCCGCCCTGCTCGACCGGTCGCCCGGTTGGCAACGTTTCTTTTCCGACGACGTTGCTGTCGTGCACGTCCGCCGCCGATAGCGGCTGCGGCCGCTAACGCGAAGCCTGAAAGATTCATATTGCGATGCAGCAAAAAAGGCGGCACTTTGCCGCCTGAAGCCTGACGGCGGCCATGACACGCGAGCGCCCAACACGCGATAAGCCTTGGATTTTCCGCACCTATGCCGGTCACTCGACCGCGGCGGACTCCAACGTACTCTACCGGAAAAATCTGGCGAAAGGTCAGACCGGGCTATCGGTTGCCTTCGATCTGCCGACACAGACCGGCTACGACTCCGACCACGTACTCGCCAAAGGCGAGGTCGGTAAGGTTGGTGTGCCCGTCTGCCATCTCGGCGACATGCGCACACTGTTCGAGGGCATCCCTCTCGACACAATGAACACCTCTATGACCATCAACGCCACCGCCGCGTGGCTGATGGCGCTGTACATCGCGGTTGCCGACGAGCAGGGCGCGCCGCGCGCAAGCCTGCAGGGCACGCTGCAAAACGACATCATTAAGGAATACCTGTCGCGTGGCACCTACGTCTTTCCGCCGGCGCCGTCGATGCGGTTGATCAAGGACGTGATCCTATTCACGACCAAGGAAATTCCAAAATGGAATCCCATCAACGTCTGCTCATATCACCTGCAGGAAGCCGGCGCGACACCGGTGCAGGAACTAGCATTTGCACTCGCCACCGCGATCGCGGTACTCGACACCGTGAAGTCCTCAGATGAGGTGCCGCCGGAAAAGTTCGGTGAGGTCGTCGGTCGCATCTCGTTCTTTGTCAACGCTGGCCTGCGCTTCATCACCGAGCTTTGCAAGATGCGTGCCTTCACCGAGTTGTGGGACGAGATCACGCGCGAGCGCTATGGCATCACCGATGCCAAGCAGCGGCTGTTCCGCTACGGCGTGCAGGTGAATTCACTCGGGCTGACCGAGCCACAACCGGAAAACAACGTCGCGCGCATCCTGATCGAGATGCTGGCGGTGACGCTGTCGAAGAGCGCACGCGCGCGTGCGGTCCAGCTGCCGGCGTGGAACGAAGCGCTTGGGCTGCCACGTCCATGGGATCAGCAGTGGTCGCTGCGCATGCAACAGATTCTCGCCTACGAGACCGATCTGCTCGACTACGGTGATATCTTCGACGGCTCCGGCGAAGTCACGCGCAAGGTCGAAGAACTGAAACAACAGGCGCGCGAGGAGCTAAAGCGGATCGCGGAAATGGGCGGCGCAGTCGCCGCCGTCGACACCGGCTATTTGAAGCAACAGCTGGTCGAGTCGAACACGGCGCGTCTTGAGGCGATCGAACGCGGCGAGCAAGTTGTCGTCGGGGTTAACAAATATCTCGAAAGCGAGCCGTCGCCTCTGGCCGCGGCCGCCGACGCCATTCTTACTGTGCCAAAGGAAGCTGAACGCGGACAGATCGAGCGGCTGGATGCATGGCGCGCGGCGCGCGACAACGGCGCGGTCGCAGCAGCGCTAAAGGACCTCAAACGCGCCGCCATGAGCGGCAGCAACATCATGCCGGCCTCGATTGCATGCGCGAAAGCGGGCGCCACAACCGGCGAATGGGGCTGGACGCTGCGCGAGGCTTTCGGCGAATACCGCGCGCCGACCGGCGTCGGATCCGCCATGCGCAACGATGTCACCGGGCTCGACGATATCCGCGCCGATGTCGACCGCGTTTCCCGCAAGCTCGGCCGGCGGCTCACGTTCCTCGTCGGCAAGCCAGGCCTGGACGGCCACTCCAACGGCGCCGAGCAGATCGCAGTGCGGGCGCGCGATGCCGGCATGCAAGTCGTTTATGAGGGCATCCGGCTGACGCCGGAGGAAATCGTCGACGCCGCGCGCAAGGAAAAGGCACATGTCGTGGGGCTTTCCGTGCTGTCTGGAAGCCATCTGCCGCTGGTCGAAGATGTTGTCGGCCGCATGAAAGAGGCCGGCCTCGACGTGCCGGTGATCGTCGGGGGCATCATCCCGCCCGAAGACGCAGCGGAACTGGAAAAAGCCGGCGTGGCAGCAGTCTACACACCAAAAGATTTCGAACTGAACCGCATCCTGTCTGACGTGGTGCGGATCGTCGAACGCGCCAATGGCGCCAGCAACGTCTGATCAGCCCGTGCTGCACTCTGCCAGTGCCTGAGCAAGCTTTCGCGGGCTCACTGGTTTTACAAAATAGAAATTCATCCCTGCATCGCGCGCAGCCGCTTCGTCACCGCTTTCGCCACGGCCGGAAATTCCAACGATCGGCGTAAGGCCTGCCTCTCCCGGCAGCGCGCGGATGCGGCGCGCCGCGTCGATGCCGTTCAGACCCGTGAGCGTGACGTCCATCAGCACCACGTCGTAACCGCCGCGCTCCACCGCCGCCACGACGGCTTCGCCGGTCTCGGCGAAATCAACCCGGTGGCCCAACTCGCCGAGAATCGTGTTCATCACTACGCGGCCATAGGGATTGTCTTCCGCGCAAAGGATCGACAGCGGCCGAACAGGCGCCGGCCTGCGGTCCTGTCGCTGTGCCGTTGCTCGCGCTTCAAGCGATTCAACAAGCACACTTAAACGGAATGTGGAGCCGCTGCCTTTTTTGCTGGTCACACTGAGGTCGCCGCCCATCGCCTGGGCAAGACGTTTGACCAGCGAGAGCCCAAGCCCCGCGCCGCCGTAAAGTTTCGAAATCTTGACGCTGGCCTGCGCGTACGGACGAAACAGCTGCTTGAGTTCGCCCGCGCTGATGCCGATGCCGTCGTCCGCAAAACTAAAGACAAGCCGCACGCGGCCGTGCTTGGTCTGCTCGGCTGTTGCCGCAAACGTCACCTTTCCCTGGTGCGTAAATTTTATGGCATTGTCGGCGAGGTTCTCCAGCGCTGCGCGCAAGCGCAAACCATCGCCCGACGCCATTGCCGGCAGATTTTCGGCAATTTTGATGTTGGTCTTGAGATCCTTATTGTGGGCACGCGCCGCGAGCGCCACGCCGACAGCCTCGGCAAGCGCACGGGGTGCAAAAGGTTCGTTGCGAAGAACGAGGCCATGGGCCTTTGCCTTTGCCGCATCGACAATGACAGTGGTCAGGACCGAAAGGTGATCGGCGCCGCTTTTGATCGCGCTTGCCCACTCGCGCTCGCGCGTACCCAGATCCGACGACACCAGCAATTCGGCAAGCGCCACGATTCCGGTCAATGGCGTGCGGATATCGTGCGCGATGCCGGCAAGCGCAGCCTCGATCGCGCGCGGCGACGCTTTTTCCGCGGGCGATCTGGGCGTGCGGCGTGGACGGCGCCGCCGCGGCGTTTTTTTCCGGACCTTTGGCATAAGTCCCTTACCCGGGGATGCGACATTGACATGGAAGACGGACTCAATCGAGCCCGGTCAAGCGGCGAATATCGGTGGGCGTTACTCCGCGCGCGCGAAGCTCGCGCAGGCCGGTGGATTGCGTCGATTTCGACAGCTTGTTGCCGGTCTCATCGGAAACAAGCCGGTGATGATGATAGCGCGGCGCGCCCAGACCGAGCAGCACCTGGAGCAAGCAGTGCACCGCGGTCGCGTGAAACAGGTCGCGACCTCGCACCACGTGGGTCACGCCTTGCGCGGCGTCGTCGACGACAACCGCAAGGTGATAGCTAGTGGGGGTTTCTTTGCGCGCCAGAATCACATCGCCCCATGCTGAAGGATCGGCCGCAATCGTGCCGGTTTCGCCGCCCGGTCCGGCACCGGTCTCGACCCAGGTCAGAGTGCCGGCGCGTAGCATCGCTGCGCGCATGTCGAGCCGCAGCGCATATGGCTCGCCAGCTTCGATACGCCGGTTTCGTTCAGCCAAGCTCATGTTTTTTGCATCACCTGGATAGAGCGGCGTGCCGTCGGGGTCGCGCGGCCGGGGTCCTTGGACCTCACGATCAATCACGAGGCGCGCAATCTCAGCGCGGGTCTCGAAACTCGGATAGATCAGACCCATGGCCTCAAGGCGGGCGAGCGCGCCACGGTAGTTGTCCCAGTTTTCGGATTGCCGGCGGATTGGGGATTCCCAATGCAAGCCGAGCCATGCCAGATCTTCGTAGACCGCGGTCTCGTATTCTGGTCGACAGCGGGCGGTGTCGATATCCTCGATGCGCAGCAGAAGTCGGCCACTATCCGCGTGCGCCAAGTCAGCATTGAGCAACGCCGACAATGCATGGCCGAGATGCAAATAGCCGTTCGGCGACGGCGCAAACCGGAAAACGGGTGGCATGGCTTTTCTATCTACCGTCTTGCTTGCTAGACGGATAGCGCATGACTCACTTCCTCCATAGTGAGGCCGATCTCCGGGCGGGCCTCGCAGAGCTTGTTATCGCAGACCCGCGGCTCAAACCGGTCGCCGAAAAAGCCGGTGCGTTCAACCTGCGTCGGCGCGAGCCGGGATTTCCCGGCCTGTGCGCGATCGTTTGCGGGCAGCAGCTCTCTACCGCAAGCGCCGCCGCGATCCGTGCCCGACTCTTCGCCGCGTTCGATCCATTTCACCACGATACCGTGCGCCGCGCGCGCGCCGACAAGCTCAGGCGACTTGGACTCTCCGCCCCGAAGATCAAATCGATCCGCGAAATCGGCAAAGCGGTCGCCAAAGGCCGGATCGATCTTACTGCCGTGGGCAACATGGATGCCGACGAGGCGCACGCCGCGCTCACCGCCCTGCATGGGGTCGGGCCATGGACTGCTGATATCTATCTTCTCTTTTGCCTCGGGCACGCGGATGCCTTTCCGTCCGGCGACCTCGCCGTGCAGGAATCCGCACGCCTTGCTCTTGGTCTGCGCAAACGTCCGGACTCCAAGGCGCTCGCCAAGATCGCCGAGACCTGGCGGCCGCGGCGCGGCGTGGCAGCCCATTTGCTTTGGGCCTATTATCATGTCGTGAAGAAGCGTGACGTGGTGCCGGTTCAGCCGAATGGCAGGCCGAACGAAGCGGCCGGCAAGAAGACACCGAAAAGGAAAAGGAAGAATGGCTGAACTCGACGGACCGCGCCTTGAGCCGCGCTCGGGACGCGCGCGTCAACTTGTGGTCTTCCTCCACGGCTATGGCGCCGACGGCAACGACCTGATTGAGATCGGCCGTGCATGGCAGGGCCTTTTGCCCGATGCCGCGTTCGTGTCGCCACATGCGCCGCGGCCCTGCGGACAGGCCCCCATGGGACGCGAATGGTTTCCGCTTACGTTCCGCAACCCGGAAGAGCGCTGGACCGGAGTGAACGAGGCCGCGCCGATTCTTGAACACTTCCTCGACGCCGAGCTGAAGCGCCGGAATCTGCCGCCGTTAGCGCTTGCACTCGTCGGCTTCAGCCAGGGCACCATGATGTCACTCCATGTCGGCATGCGCCGCACTGTCGCGCCGGCAGCAATCGTCGGCTATTCCGGCATGCTGGTGATGCCGGAGAACGTCGAGGTCGAATCCTTTGCTGCAGAGATCCGTAGCAAGCCACCAGTGCTTCTGATCCACGGCGACGCCGACCAACTCATTCCGGTGCAGGCGCTGTTCCACGCCACCCAAAGCCTCGCAGCGCTGGGAATTCCAGCGCAGTGGCACATTTCATCCGGGGTAGGCCACGGCATCGACCAGGAGGGCCTGCGGCAGGGCGGCGAATTTCTGGCCAAATGCTTTGCCGCGGGCAAATAGCGGTCTTGCGGGTAACCTCCCGTCCCCGCTTCACAATCTTGTCACGCTGCCCTATTACTAGCCCATTAGCTGCGTGGCGGCAGCCTTAAGGAGGTCGAGGAGCGTCGCTTGAACGTTCACGTTTCGCCTAGCGGTTTTCCGGCTCTGGTGCTCAACGCGGATTTTCGGCCGCTGAGCTATTACCCACTGTCGCTGTGGTCCTGGCAGGACGCGATCAAAGCGGTCTTTCTCGAGCGCGTGAACATCGTCGCCAACTACGACCGCGCGGTGCACAGCCCTTCCTTCGAGATGAAGCTGCCAAGCGTCGTTTCCCTCAAGACGTTCGTGAAACCGTCGACGCACCCGGCCTTCACCCGGTTCAATGTCTTCCTGCGCGACCGTTTCTCTTGTCAGTACTGCGGCGAGCGGGATGACCTCACCTTCGACCACTTGCTGCCCCGCTCGCGCGGCGGCCATACGACTTGGGCCAATGTCGTTGCGGCCTGCTCTCCATGCAACCTTCGCAAGGGAAATCTCACGCCGAACGAAGCGAGGATGTGGCCATCGCAGATGCCGTTCCAGCCGACGGTGCACCATCTGCATCGCAACGGCCGGCTGTTCCCGCCAAACTATCTGCACGAAAGCTGGCTGGATTACCTCTACTGGGACACCGAACTCGAGCCGTAAGCTTCACACCATTGGAGTTTGTCATGACAAGCAGGCTGCAACATTTCCGCAGCTCGCTGGGCATGGCGGCGCTGGTCACCCTTTGGATTTCAGGTGCTGCCGCACAACCGGCGCCGACATCGGCAGGGCCGCCTGATCCGAAACTGGTCGAGGATCTGGTCGCTGCCGGCCGCATTCTTGCGGATCACGGCCTGCTCGACGGCTGGGGCCACGTGTCGGTCAGACACAACCGCGATCCCAACCGCTTTCTGATGTCGCGTGGTCTGTCGGCCGACCTCGTCACCGAGAAAGATATTTTGGAATTCGATCTCGATAGCCGGCCCGTCGACGCACGCGGCCTGCCGATGTCAGCACTGTTCACCGAACGCTATATCCACGGCGAAATCTACAAGATGCGACCGGATGTGATTGCTGTCGTGCATACACACGCGCCGTCGCTGATTCCGTTCGGCGTGACCAAAGTGCCGCTCAAGCCGATGTACCACCGCTCGGCCTTCATCAGTTTCGGCATCCCGGTTTTCGAAATCCGCGACCGCGCTGGCATGACCGACATGCTCATCCGCAATCCAACACTTGGGCACGATCTTGCGGAAGTGCTCGGCAATCATCCGGCCGCGTTGATGCGCGGGCACGGCGCGGTCGTCACCGGGCCATCCCTACCGCGCGTCGTCGGCCGCACCATCTTCCTCGCCCTCAACGCGACGCTGCAAGCGCAAGCCATAAACATGAGCACCCCGATCACCTATATGGACCCGGAGGAAGCGCGCAAGATCGAGGAGCGCGAAGGACATGGACTCGCGCGCACCTGGGAAGGCTGGAAGCGCAAGGTGATGGGCAAGCCCTAGCGCGGCCGGCCCTTGTATTGGAACGAACGTTGCCTATATGCAGTGAACCGGTGACGTAGAGCCTAACGGCTCCGTTATCGAGCGGCCACGAAGTTGCAGCGGGTGACGCCGGATGTACGCGCACCCAAGCATTTCGTGGTCGTCAGTTTTTTTGGACCGGGTCAAGCCCGAGACTTCAGCCGTTCCTTATCGTAGCCGGCGACGCGCTTGTAGCTCTCCGACAGCGCGACCAGCTCCTCGCGGCTGATGACATCGTTAATGTCCTTGAACGGCTTGTCGCCGGTGCGGCGATAGACTTCGTGCAGGATCGCGTCGGGTGGCGCCTTGCGGTTCGCCAGCACCACTTCGCTCGTCGCCGGCAGGCGCTTGGCTTCGTAAGCCTTAAGTGCCGCGACCGGATCGGCGTTGGCAACAAGAGCATCCGTCAGCACCCGGCAGTCGAGTATGGCCTGCGCCGCTCCGTTGGCACCCCGCGGATACATCGGGTGCGCTGCATCTCCCAACAGCGTTAGGCGGCCAAAGCTCCAACGCAGCAACGGATCCTGATCGACCATCGGATATTCCAGTATGGTGTCCGAGCTGCTGATGAACTGCGGCACATCGAGCCAGTCGAAATGCCAGTCGGCCATGGCGGGCAGGAAGTCCTCCAGCCGGCCTCGCCTGTTCCAGTCGCGCGCCTGGTATTGCGGCGTCTCTATATCGCAGACCCAATTCACCAGTTGGCTACCCTCAGCGTCGACATTGTTGCGGATCGGATAGATCAGCAGCTTTGCGGGGTGGTGCCAGCCGATACGGATCATGCTGGCGCCGGACAGAAACGGCTTCCAGCGTGTGACGCCGCGCCACATGTTGATGCCCGAATACTTTGGCGGCCCCTCGTTCGGATAAAGCTGCTTGCGCAATACCGAGTGGATGCCTTCCGCGCTGATGACTACACTGCCGCGCTGCGAGGGCAACGGTTTGCCGTCGGCATCCCCGAAGTGCGCGATCGCGTCCGGCCCATCGTATTCGACGCGCGTGCAGCGCCAACCAGTAACTACCTTGTCCGCGCCCGCGCGCTCAATGAACGCATCGAGCAGGACCATCTGCAGGTCGCCGCGATGTATCGAGAACTGTGGCACATCGTAGCCGGCAAACTTGCCGGCCGGCTCGCTGTAAATGTACTGACCGAAGCGATTGTAGAAGCAATATTCGCGGGTGGTGACGGCGGCCTTTGCGAGTGCATCCTCGAGCCCGAGCGCACACAGCTCGCGCGATGCATGCGGCAATATGTTGATGCCGACCCCGACCGCCTTGAGCTCGGGCGCTGCCTCAAAAATGCGGCACGCAATACCGGCGCGGTGCAGCATCAGGCCCAGCGTCAGCCCGCCGATGCCGGCGCCGATAATCAGAACTTCCATGATGTTGAACCTCTGCTGGGCATTCTAGTCGGCTCGGCTTCGCCGCGCGAGCGAGGCCTTCAGGCCCCAGCCCGCAACAGCTGCGAGGAACAGGGATATCAAAGCATCATAGCCGGCGAGCGAGATCCCGAGGAAACGCCAGGCAGCCTCGTCGCACCGTACGATCCTGATGTCCTGAAGCTGCTTCAACAAATTTCCGGCGGGGCCAAAGTTGTCGATCGGCCCCGAACAATCGCTCGGACCCGCCCAGAATTTCCATTCGACGCCGGCGTGATAGACCGACAGTCCGGTATTCCAGAGCATCACAGCGGCGATCACGGCAAAGCCCGCGATCATCACTTTATTTGAGGCGCCGTAGCTGGCGCCGAGGCAAAGCAGTGCGGCAAGCGGGACGCCGACATAGTAGGCATTGCGCTGCTCAAGGCAGAGCGGGCATGGCGGATAGCCGAGCACGTACTGGAAGAAAAAGAAGCCGCAGATCGTCAGCAATCCGACGCCTGCCACGACCGCCGCGGCGGCAAGCACGGGATCACGCCGCGCCAAGGTCAGATAGTCGCCCATATGTGCTAACGCTCCGACGGCTTACCTGCTCATAGTCGTTGGCGGTTGGTTGGTGCCGGTGGTCGGGGTCGAACCGACACTCCTTTTGGGAACACGATTTTGAGTCGTGCGCGTCTGCCAATTCCGCCACACCGGCTTTGCGGGGCATAGCTATAGCGTCAAGTCGCACCCCAGCCAAACAAAAAGGCGTGTCCTGTAGGTGATGGCGACCGGTTGGTAACTGCGGCCTGCGCGCCGTAAGATGGGCCTTTCAAGGAGTGTCTGCAATGAACGAAGAAGCCCTGAACATGTCGCTTCGCAAATTTCTCAAGGTCGTCGGCGTGACCTCACAACAGGAGATCGAGAAGGCGATCCGCGCGGCGGTGGCCGACGGCCGCTTGAAGGGCAACGAAACCATCAACGCCGAGATGGTCCTCACCATTGGCAAAGTCGGTCTCAATCACAAGGTCAATGGCGAAATCGAGCTCGGCTGACGCTTCAGACCGTAGCCTCAGCGCCGACATTGCGTCGACCGAACGCAGCTTCCATTTCACGGCGGATCTTTACCGCCGGATCGCTCGGATCGTAGACGACATCCGACCATTGCAGCGCCTGGCCCTCGGCGATATCGGCTTTGAGCTTCACATTGTGCGCAAGCCCGAGCGGCAACAATTCGCGGTCGAGCGATACATTTGCCGGCGTCTGCCTGCCCCACACGCAGAATCCGCCCTCGCCGTCGAGCACTTCGCCGGCCTTCAAGGCACGCTTGGCCGTCGCCACGACGTCCGAGTGAAATCCGTTCGGCGCGCCGGTCGGCTCGTTGCGTAGCGCGGCACTCGCGACAGAAATGCCGAGTTCCAGTCCGATCATGTGGATCGGGCGATAGAGAGCCGCATATTTGCCGGTCTTGTCCGGCAGCATCGCGTATTCCTTGAAGCAGCGCCGCGCATATTCGGTATCACCTTCAAAAACAACATAAGTGCCGAGCGCCAGGTGATGTGGCACATCGCGGCCGTCGCGATAGACGGACGATGTCACTTCGGTGACGCCCGCTTTTTCCAGGGTACCGCCGTCGCTCTTCGGCTTGCAGATTTCGGCGAGCTCGAAACGCGTTGCCGGCGGAAAACCGAGCCCGTTCGACTGCGGCACTAGTCCGGTGGCGTTGCACACCGCCGTCATTTCGATGCCTGACTTAGTCCCGTCCACGAATGAATTGAACATTTTTGGATTGATCGACTTGCGGTCCGAGATGTTCAGATATTTGTCGAGGATATCCCAGACGTTATCGGGGTTGGACTTGTGATAATGCGGCTCGTAGCGCGTGCCCTTGCCCGCGCAGATGACCTTGAAGCCGGCGGCACGCGCCCAATCGACGTGCTCGCAGATCAACGCCGGCTGATCGCCCCACGCGAGCGAATAAACAACGCCGGCGGCTTTCGCACGGCGCGCCAGCAAGGGGCCAGCAACCGCATCGGCCTCGACGTTGACCATGACGATGTGCTTGCCGTGGGCAATCGCCTTGAGCGCATGCCGGATGCCGGCGCCGGGCACGCCTGTCGCCTCAACGATGACTTCGATCTGCGGATCGGCAATGAGTGCTTCGGCGTCGTCGGTGACGAACGTCGTACGCCTCTTGTGCGCATCAGCCCGAGAAGAAGCGGCATAGGATTCGTCCGGCCAGCCTGCGGTTTTCAATTGACTCCGTGCTCGACCGACGTCGAGATCGGCAACGGCGACAACATGCATGCCCTGCGTGAGGCGCGCCTGCGAGAGAAACATCGTGCCGAACTTGCCGGCGCCGACCACGGCGACCATCACCGGCCGGCCGGCCGCTTCACGCTCAAGAAGTTTCGTATGAAGATTCAAGAGATGCTCCGTCGCTTACGTGCGACGGAAACATAAAGCCGGTCGCGGCACAAGCAGCCGCCGATCAAGCGCCGAGGCTCACTGACAGACTGCCCGCGAGACAAAAGTTTCCGTCCGACATTCGGGACCGGTCGATCGGCCTGCCATCCAAACTTTGGGTGGACAAATCTCGGCTGTCGTCATGTCAAGGCTACGCCCTGAATCAAAACCTTTCGTCTTGCAAATGGCGTTCGCCGCGGCAACACAGTCGGGCGCCCCGTTCGGCGCGACCTGACATTTTTCGTGGCCGCTCACGGTCCGCACATTGGGAATACGCGCGACCGCTCCGGCCGCATCCTTGGCACCGTCGACGGTTGACTTCGCGGCAGCGCCCGCATCCTGGCTAAACCCTTCAACCTTCTGGCGCGCGTCTTTGAATGTCGCATTCACATTGGCAGATTGCTGCGAAAACCAGCGGCCTACAGCTGCGAAAAATCCCGTGTCCTCCTGTCGCGTCTCACTTGAAGGCGCGGCGTCCTGTGCGAACGCCAATGCTGATGTCAGCACAAGGACGGTCGCGAACCGCCAGGCGCGCGAGCCAGTGCGACAAAACTTCAAAGCCTGCTTGGTGCCCATGGCCGGCAAAACCGGAAATCAATCAGCCCGACGGCAACCGCTTACCCATTTTCGGTGGCGAAAATGAGGAACCTGCTACTGTCAGAACAAGTATAGCGCGGCGACCAGGCCAATGACGATAATTATGGCGCCGAGCAGCACCCATAGACCGAGTCGCTTTTCAATAATGTGACGTGCGCTTTCGCCATAGCGATGCAGGAGAAATGCCAGTACGAAGAAGCGGGCACCGCGCGTAATGATGGAAAAAAGGATGAATAACCCGAGGTTGTATCCGGCAAATCCTGACGTGATAGTGACAATCTTGTACGGAATCGGGGTCAGGCCTTTCAAAAGAATAATCCAGGCACCCCACTGCGCATACGCTTCGCGAAACGCTTCGACCTTGTCGCCATAGCCATAAAGCTGGATCAACCAAAGCCCAACGGAGTCATAAAGAAGCGCCCCGATGGCATAACCGAGAATGCCCCCCGCCACTGATGTTACCGTGCACCAGAATGCCATCACGTAGGCGCGCTCGGGCCGCGCCAAGGCCATCGGGATAAGCATCACATCGGGCGGGACTGGAAAGAATGAGCTTTCGGCGAAGGAAACAGCCCCCATAAGCCACATTGCATGCGGTTTATGGGCGGCCCCAAGGCACCAGTCATAAAGACGGCGCAGCAGGGATCGCGGCTCGGCGGCCTCAACAGTCATCAGCCCACTCGTAGGGAGAATTGTGACGGATCAACGGCGCTTGCGGGCGCGCCTGCTCTCCAACGTCACCACTTTACGCCGTGATGCTGCCCGGACCAAATCCTTTGGCACTTTTTCTGCAATGCCGAACATCAGCTCGCGGCGGCGCATTTCAGCCCAGACATCCTCGGGGCGCACGCCGGCGTGAACCCAGAGCACCACGAGATTGTAGATCAGATCGGCGCTTTCCATGACAACGGCTTCGGGCTGGCCGTGCATGGCATCGATGACAACCTCGACCGCCTCTTCAGCAAGCTTCTTCGCCATCTTGGCGCGGCCAGCGCGCAGCAGTCTAGCGGTTCGGGATTTCTCCGGGTCCCCACCGCGCGCCGCAATGACGGCGTCATAAAGCCGGGCAATCGAATCAGTCATACGCGCCAGAATACCTGAACCGCACGCGAAACCGGTTAACGCATGTGACAACCTTAGCCACTCGTGGCTCGGTATTACCGTCACAGTAATCGAACGATTAAGGGACAAATTGGGTCCAAAGCGGGCCAAATTGGGCTTGAATGCGCCATTCAAGCGAACTGCGAACGCTCCGCCATCACGCTATTCTTCTTCCGACAGAAGCGTGGCGTTTCCTCCCGATGCTGCCGTGTTCACCGTAATGATCTGCTCGAGTGCAAAGCGCCGCAGGTAGTTGGGGCCGCCGGTCTTCGGACCCGTACCTGACAAATGGCTGCCGCCGAACGGCTGGGAGCCGACCACCGCTCCGATCATGTTTCGATTCACATAGACGTTGCCGTGCGGCATGCGCGCGGCGACGTGCGCGACGACCGTTTCGATACGCGAGTGAATGCCGAGGGTTAACGCGGTATCGTTGGCCGCAATGTCGTCGAGCAGTCGATCGAGTTCGCTCGACCGCCAGCGCACGAAATGAAGAACCGGTCCGAATACTTCTTCCTTGAGCTCGCGCGCGCTGTCGAGCTCGACGATCGCCGGGGTAACATAGGTGCCGCCTGTCGGAGGGTTTGCTTCCAGACGAAACAGAACGGCGCCACGCGAATCCATCATGGCAATCCAGCGGTCGAGTTTGCTCTTGGCCTCGCCGTCGATGACAGGGCCAACATGCGTCGCAAGATCACGCGGGTCTCCGAGGCTGAGTTCGCGCGCGGCCCCGATGACCATATCGAGCACGCGATCGGCGACGTCCTCCTGCACGCACAACAACCGCAATGCAGAGCAGCGCTGGCCGGCCGACCGGAATGCCGACGCGATTACGTCGTCAGTGACCTGTTCGGGCAGCGCCGTCGCATCAACGATCATGGCGTTGACACCGCCGGTCTCGGCGATCAGTGGTGTAATAGGCCCGGCCTTGGCCGCTAATGTGCGGTTGATGCCGCGGGCCACCTCTGTCGAGCCTGTGAAGGCAACACCCGCCACTCGGCGATCGGCAACGAGACGGGCACCGGTTTTTCCATCGCCCGGAACGAGGTTAAGCGCACCGGCTGGGATGCCGGCGCGATGCAACAGCCTGATGGTCTCAAAGGCTACAAGCGGTGTCTGCTCAGCCGGCTTTGCCACGACGCTGTTTCCTGCGACGAGCGCGGCAACGACCTGCCCCGAAAAAATCGCCAGCGGGAAATTCCACGGGCTGATGCAGACAAAGACGCCGCGGCCTCTCATGCGCAGCTCGTTGGATTCGCCTGTTGGACCGGGCAAGACTCGCGGCGCAAACATACGGCGTGCGTCTTGCGCATAGAACCGGCAATAGTCGACCGCTTCGCGCACCTCGGAAACGCAATCGTCGATCGTCTTGCCCGCCTCGCTTTGCAGCAGCGCGATCAAGCGGCCACGATTCTGCTCCATCAGATCGCCGGCGCGTTCGAGCGCGGCGGCGCGTTCCGCGACCGGAATCGAGCTCCACGCCGGGAAAGCAGCCTGTGCAGATGCCATCGCGGTAGCAACCAGAGCCTCATCGCCTTCCTGCACGGCGCCGATAACAGCACCGTCAACAGGAGAATTGACCGCACGTTCCCGTCCGGTCACCGCCGAACCGTCGATCAATGGTTTCGCGACGGCAACCTTCGGGGCCGAACGGACTTCGGCAACCAGCGCCTCAAGCGCAGCGCTGTCGCCGAATTCTATACCGGATGAATTTCGCCGCGATGCGCCGAACAGATCGCGCGGCAATGGGATATGCGAATGCCGCGCATGCGACGCGTCATTGATCCAGCTTTGCGGCCGCCGCAGGATGGTTTCGACCGGCACTGAAGGATCGGACGCGACGGACACAAACGAGGAATTGGCTCCGTTTTCCAGCAGTCGGCGCACCAGATAGGCGAGCAGATCGGCGTGTCCGCCCACGGGGGCATAGACGCGACAGCTCAAATCCGGCAATTCGGCGAGGAGCGCATCGTAGAGCGCTTCACCCATGCCATGCAGGCGCTGGAATTCGTAGCCGCCGGTGCCGCCAGCATCCTCGATCACGCACGCAACGGTCAACGCATTGTGGGTCGCAAATTGCGGATAAAGCCGTGGCCGTGCCACAAGCAACTTGCGCACGCAGTCGAGGTAGCAAAGGTCGGTCATCGCCTTGCGCGTAAACACCGGGTAATCGGGAAGGCCGCGCTCCTGCGCGCGCTTCACCTCGGTGTCCCAATAGGCGCCCTTGACGAGGCGAATCATCAGCCGCCTGTTCAAGCTTTCCGCGGCGGCGCCAATCCAGTCGATCAGAGGCCCGGCGCGCTTCTGGTAGGCCTGCACCGCAAGGCCAAAACCATCCCATCCGGCGAGCGAGGCGTCGCGCAAAGTCGCGGCGATCACATCAAGCGAGAGTTCCAGCCGGTCCGCCTCTTCTGCATCGATCGTGAAATTGAGCTCGTGGCGCTTTGCGATCTGCGCCAGCTCGATCAATTTCGGGACGAGTTCGACAAGTACGCGATCGCGCGACAACGCTTCGAAGCGTGGATGCAGCGCTGAAAGCTTAACCGAAATTCCGGGACGACGCGGGAGCGGGTCGTTGCCAGCGGTCTTACCAATGGCTTCGATGGCACGCGCATATGAATCGAGATAGTGCCTGGCGTCGGCGCTTGTGCGAGCCCCCTCACCCAGCATATCGAAAGAATAAAGAAACTCGTGATGCGAGCCGGCGCGCCCAAGCGCCTCTTCGATCGTCTGCCCAAGCACGAAATGCGAACCGAGCAGACGCATGGCCTGGCGGGTCGCCGCCCGCACCGCCGGCAATCCAAGTCGCTTGATCAGGGCATCGACGATGCCTTCAGGAGTCTCGCCGGGGTGAATGACCTTGACGGTGAGACCAAGCGTCCAAGCTGAAGCCGATACCAAGAGAGGCGCTGAACGTGAGCCATGACGCGCCCAGTCGCCCGCCTGTAACTTGTCCTCGATCAGGCGGTCGGCGGTTTCCGCGTCGGGCACACGCAGCAGCGCTTCGGCCAACACCATCAGCGCCAGGCCTTCCTTGGTGGACAGCGCATAGGCGTGGAGAAAGTCCTCGACCCCGCCGAGACCGCCGGTACGGGCTCGGATTGCCTTGACGAGACGCGTGGCGCGCGCGTCGATGCGCACTTCTGCGTCGCTCTCGCGGCCGGCCGACGCCAATAATTCGGCCGCAATAGCCTCATCGGGCGGGTCGTAAGGCGCCCGAAGCGGCGGAATGTCGCGCACAAGCTTCTTGGCGGCTGCTGGCGCCATTGCCCGAACCTCCGAAGCGTCTCGCAATTCTATCTCAAAGCCGCCTTTATCGTGCTCAAGATTTACATCTCCGGCGGACCGTGCCTGTCGGTGTTAGTCATAACGCAGCAAATTGGCTGCCAACCATGTTTATGCGTATTGCCCTTTATGGCGACGTGTCCTTTGCTGTGCGGCGGGAACAAGCGCGACGGGCGCCAGCCGTTGAAGAAGGATGCGCACGATGAAAGCTCACCACACCGGCTGGTGGGCATGGATGCCGCTACTGATTGCCGCGACGTTGACGACCAGCGCCGCAGCCGGGGAAACAATCGTCAAATTCTCGCTCGACTACGGTTTCGAAGGGCCGGCCGCGCTCTTTCTGCATCCGCTCGACAAGGGCTATTTCAAGTCGGAAGGCCTTAACGTCACAATAAATCCCGCGTCCAATTCGATCGAGCCGATCGAGCGCGTGGCATCGGGCGAATACGACATCGGCTTCGGCGACATTAACACCCTGATCAGGTACCGCGATGCCAAACCGGGCGCGCCGCTGAAGGCTGTGTTCATGCTCTATAACCGGCCTCCGTTCGCGGTGATCGGCAGGAAGAGCCGCGGCATCGTCGCGCCGAAAGATCTGGAAGGGAAAACGCTCGGCGCACCGGCATCCGACGGTTCTTTTGCGCAATGGCCGATTTTCGTGCAGGTAAACGGCATCGATGCATCAAAAGTAAAGATTGAGAATGTAAGTTTTCCGGTACGCGAGCCCATGCTGGCAGCGGGGCAGATCGATGCAATTACTGGCTACTCGTTTACGACCTTCGTCGATCTCAAGGACAAGGGTGTACCAGTCGGTGACATCTCGGTGCTGCTAATGGCGGATTACGGCGTTGAACTTTACGGCAACGCCATTATCGTGAATTCGAAATTCGCCGCTGAGCATCCGGACGCGGTGAGAGGCTTCCTTAATGCGTTCATGCGCGGCCTGAGGGAGACCGTAAGGAACCCGGCTACGGCCATCGATTCCGTTTTGCGGCGCAACCCTGACGCCAGGAAAAACGTCGAGCTCGAGCGCCTGACGATGGCTATTCGCGAAAATATCGTCACGCCCGAGGTCAAAGCGAATGGTTATGGCACCATCGACGAGCAGCGCTTCGCCCGCGCCATCGACCAGATTGCGATGGCTTACAAGTTCAAGGCCGCGAAACCAAAACTGGACGACGTTTTTGATTCGTCGTTTTTGCCGACGCTGAAAGAGCGCAAGTTCAACTAGGCGGCCGCGGGAAAGACGCTATTTGATCCGCTCAAGAACGCTCACGTAATTCGCGACTGATGTCCCGCCCATATTGAAAATGCCGCCGAGCCGCGCGTCCTTGACCTGCAGGTCGCCGGCGGTACCGGTGAGCTGCATTGCCGCAAGCGCGTGCATGGAAACACCTGTCGCTCCGATCGGATGGCCTTTCGCCTTCAGGCCGCCGGACGGATTCACCGGCAGCTTGCCGTCTTTTTGAGTCCAGCCTTCTCTGATCGCACGCGCGCCCTGCCCTTCGACAGTCAAACCCATCGCTTCATATTCGATCAGCTCAGCGATAGTGAAACAGTCATGGGTCTCGACGAACGACAAGTCGACCAGTTGAAGTCCGGACTGCGCAAGCGCGCGCTGCCAGGCTTGTGAACAACCTTCGAACTTTAGAATGTCGCGCTTCGACATCGGTAGAAAATCCTGCACATGCTCGGCGGCACGGAACGCGACTGCCTTCTTGAGCTTGAGCGCAGTCTCCACATCGGCAAGCACGACCGCCGCGGCGCCATCCGAAACCAGCGAGCAGTCGGTACGCTTCAACGGGCCGGCCACGAACGGATTCTTCTCGCTTTCAGTGCGGCAGAAGTCATAGCCCAGATCCTTACGCATCTGCGCGTAGGGGTTGCCGACACCGTTCTTGTGATTCTTGGCCGCTATCATCGCCAGCGCATCAGACTGGTCGCCCCATTTCTGGAAATAAAGACCCGCGATCTTGCCGAAAATGCCGGCAAAGCCGCCATCGATATCGGCCTCCTCGCGCACATACGACGCTTTCAGCAGATTGCGTCCGATCTCCGGCGCAGGCGTGGCTGTCATCTGCTCGGCGCCGACGACAAGCACGATACGCGCGGCCCGCGCCTCGATTGTTTTGATTCCCTGATGCACGGCGGCCGAACCAGTCGCGCAGGCGTTCTCCACACGCGTTGCGCGTTTGAAGCGTAGGTCATTTGACGCCTGGAGAACCAAAGCGGCGGTAAAATCCTGTGCGGAGAAACCGGCGTTGAAATGCCCAAGCACGATCTCGTCGACGTCTCTTGCGGCGATCCCCGCGTCAGCCAGCGCTTCGCCGGCAACCTTCACAATCAGACTTTCGAGCGTTTCACCGGCAAGCTTGCCGAAGGGACTGTGCGCCCAACCGACGATACAGGCCGTCATTAACGCCTCCTCTGCCGAACTTTGGTCGTTTTCATCAGGCTCTGCTGGTACTCACCATATATATTCACGTGCGGTTCACGCGCTTTGCCTAGCATTCGAAGCTTAGATAGCCTAGCAGGGCTGTCTATGGAACTTCTCCGTTTCTGCGGCTTTAGGACCCTGAACCGCGAACAATGACCGCCCGCACAAGCCATCGCCGTCGCCTCGTGATCTTCGGCCTCGCCGCGGGGACGTTTGTGCTTGCCGCAACCGATCATGCGCGCGCGGAAGCGCAGCTACTGATCGAGGCATCGACGGGCAAGGTGCTTCACGCCGAGAACGCCACCTATCCCTGGTATCCCGCTTCGGTCACAAAGCTGATGACCGCCTACACCACGCTGCGCGCGATAAAGGAAGGTGGCCTATCGCTCAACACCCTGCTCCCGATATCGCGCAATGCCGCCGCACAACAGCCGACCAAGATGGGCTTCAAGGTCGGCACCAATGTCACCGTCGACAACGCACTGAAGATGCTGATGGTGAAATCCGCAAACGACATTGCGGTGGCGATCGCGGAAGGCGTCGGCGGTTCAATCGCAGGCTTTGCGGATCTGATGAATGCCAACGCACGCCGGCTCGGCATGTCGCAGAGCAATTTCGTCAACCCGAACGGCCTGCCGGCAGAGAACCACATCTCCTCGGCCCGCGACCTCGGCATTCTGGCGCGCGCGCTGATCCGCGAATTTCCCGAGTACGACAGCTATTGGCACATTTCATCGATCCGTTACGGCAGCCGCGTGATGCGGAACTACAATTCACTGATCGATCGTTATCCGGGCGCCGACGGCATGAAGACCGGATTCATCTGTGCGTCGGGCTACAACGTAGTTGCATCCGCGACGCGCAACGGTCGCCGGCTGATCGCTGTGATCCTCGGATCATGGTCCGGCGCAGTGCGTGCACAAAAAGCGGCGCAACTCCTCGAGCGCGGCTTCAACAGTGGTGGCCTGTCCTGGCTGACGCCCTCGCTCGGCACGGTCGATGCTTTGGCACCAATCGATGCGCAACCGCCCAACTTGCGCGAGGAAATGTGCGGCGGGCATCGGCGCAAACCGCCCTCCGAGGAGAACGAGGAGGAGCCGGAAGAGTCGACGACCGCCGCGAGCGGAGAATCCGAAAACGGACAGGCCTTCATGCTTTCCAGCCTGAAGCCGGCCAACGGCAAGTTTGTGCTCGGGCCGGCGGTCGAGACCACACCCCCGACGGTGGTGTTCACGGGTCCGGCCGATCATCCGGATCCGGTCATCGCGCAAACCGCCAGCGCCACGCCCAAGAAGAAAAAGAAGACCGCCGCCAAGGGCGAGGGCACGGAGAAGTCAAAGGGCGCCGAGAAGCCCGCCAGTGGTGCGGCGGCCGAAAAGCCCAAAAAGGCGGGTGACGCAAAGCCCGCCAAGGCCGCGAAGCCGGCAAAACAAAGCAAACCGAAAGTCACCTCGTCCACGCAATGAGCGAGCCCGCGCCGCGCGCTGAGCGAAAGACACCGCCCACGCCCATTCCGTTCACTGTCCTCACCGGCTTTCTGGGCGCCGGCAAAACGACGTTGCTCAACCGGTTACTTAAGGATCCGGCACTCGCGGACACCGCAGTCGTCATTAACGAATTTGGCGAGGTCGGGCTCGACCATCTGCTGGTGGAATATGTCAGCGACAACATGGTGCTGCTGCAATCGGGCTGCCTGTGCTGCACGATGCGCGGTGACCTCGTCGACGCGCTGGAGACGCTGCTGCGCGACCTCGACAACCGTCGCTGCACGTTCAAACGGTTGCTGCTCGAAACCACGGGCCTCGCCGATCCGGCGCCGGTGTTGCATACCGCAATGTCGCACCCCTATCTCGTCCTACGTTATCGTCTGGATGGCGTTATAACCGTCGCGGATGCCGCCGCCGGTCAGGCGACGCTCGACGCGCATCTCGAGGCGGTGAAGCAGGCCGCCGTTGCTGACCGCATCGTGCTGACCAAAACCGACATTGTGGACGACACACAGCGGCAACGAATTGTTGCCCGGCTTCGCGCGCTAAATCCTGCGGCACCGATCCTTGACGCCGCCAAGGGCGAGGCGACCGCTGAAAAGCTGCTCGGCAGCGGGCTTTACGACCCCGATCGGAAAATCCCTGACGTCAAGAAATGGCTTGCCGCCGAAGCCTATGCCGATGACCATCACCACCATCATCACGACGTCAATCGGCATGATGAGCACATCAGCTCTTTTGTTCTCACAGCCGACGATGCGATCCCGTCGGGAACTTTGGAGATGTTTCTCGAGCTATTGCGCGCCACGCACGGCGAAAAGCTTTTGCGTGTCAAAGGCATCGTGAAACTTGCGGAGATGCCGGACACGCCTATCGTGGTGCATGGCGTGCAGCACATATTTCACCCCACCGCGCGGCTCGAACGCTGGCCCGATGACGACCATCGCACGCGGCTGGTCTTCATCACCCGCGATTTGCCGCAACGCACCGTGCGCGAGCTTTTCGAGGCTTTTCTCGGGGTCACAGCGCCTGACCGGCCGGACCGCGCCGCGCTGGTCGACAATCCGCTTGTTCCGTTTGGAGGCCGCTAGCGATTGCCGGTCTTGCATGCGGGAGCGGTTGGACTCATGCTGACGCGGAATCGACCTTCGTCGCGCTGGCGATAAGACGGTCGCGGGGGAAATACCATGGATCGGCCTTGGCTTCGGCACTATCCGCCGGGCGTGCCCAGCGAGATTGACGTCGCGCGCTATCCGTCGCTGGTCGCAATGTTCGAAGAGGGCTTCAAGAAATACGCCGATCGCAAGGCTTGCGCCTGCATGGGCAAGTCCCTCACTTACGCCGAAGTCGATGAGGCGTCACGCGTGCTCGCTGGTTGGCTGCAAAGCCGGGGGCTGAAGCGCGGTACACGCGTCGCCATCATGATGCCGAACGTGCTGCAATACCCGATCGCGATCACCGCTATCCTGCGCGCCGGATGCACAGTCGTGAACGTAAATCCGCTCTACAAGCCGCGTGAGCTGGAATTCCAGCTCGCCGATGCCGGCGCCGAGGCCATCTTCGTGCTCGAGAATTTCGCTAGCGTCCTGCAGCAGGCATTACCGAACCTCCAGATCAAGCACGTGGTGATCGCCAGCCTCGGTGACATGCTCGGGGCGGTGAAAGGCACGATCGTTAACGCTGTCGTGCGTCACATCAAGAAAATGGTGCCAGCCTATTCGATCCCGGGCGCCATGAAGTTCAACGATGCCGTTGCCGCGGGACGCAAGACAACCTTGCTAAAATCAACGGCCGGACCCGATGATATTGCGTTCCTGCAATACACCGGCGGAACTACGGGGATTGCAAAAGGCGCAATGCTTCTGCATCGCAACTTGGTTGCCAACGTGTCTCAGGTGGAAGCCTGGAACCAGCCGATGGTCGATATTCCTCCGAAGATCGAGCGCATGATCATCGTCACCGCGCTGCCGCTCTATCACATCTTCGCATTGACGGCCTGCTTCTTGTTCAGCATGCGCGTCGGCGGCATGTGTATTTTGATTCCGAACCCACGCGACATACCCGGCCTTGTCAAGGAACTCTCGCGCTACAAGGTCAACATATTTCCGGCGGTGAACACGCTGTACAACGCCCTTCTCAACAATTCCAATTTCGGCAAGATCGACTGGAGCATGCTGAAGTGCACGATCGGCGGCGGAATGGCCGTGCAGAAGCCGGTTGCCGACGCCTGGGTGAAAGCCACCGGCAGGCCGATCATTGAAGGATACGGTCTGTCCGAAACGTCGCCTGTGCTCACGTGCAACCGTGGCGATATCAGCGAATGGACCGGCACCATCGGCCTTCCGCTGCCCTCGACCGAGATCTCAATCCGCGACGACACTGGGCGTGAGCTGCCAATCGGCGAGCAGGGCGAAATCTGCGCGCGTGGTCCGCAGGTCATGGCAGGCTACTGGAAACGGCCCGACGAGACCGCAAAAGCTATGACGGAAGATGGATTTTTCCGTACCGGCGACGTCGGAATGATGGACGAGCAAGGCCGCGTACGTATCGTCGACCGCAAGAAGGACATGATCTCAGTGTCGGGCTTCAAAGTATTCCCGAACGAGGTCGAGGAAGTAGCCATGAGCCACGGCGGCTTGCTCGAATGCGCCGTCGTCGGCGTGCCTGACAAACACTCCGGCGAGGTCGGCAAGTTGTATGCGGTCAGGAAAAAACCCGATGTCACCGCAGACGACCTGCGCGCTTTCCTCGCTGCACGCCTTGCCAGCTATAAAGTGCCGAAGCAGATCGAATTCCGGGACGAATTGCCGAAAACAAACGTCGGCAAGATCCTCCGACGCGCCCTGCGCGATGAGCCCTCGCAACCGGCAGCCAATTGATGCGGGGCGCAATGGTCGCAACCGCAGCCGACGTCGTGGCGTTTTGGCAGAAAGCGGGTCCGGACCGCTGGTTCAAAAAAGATACGGCATTCGACGACGAGATCCGCGAACGTTTTCTTGCGACCCACGAAGCCGCCGCCGCCGGACAGTTATCCGGCTGGGAGCAGAGCGCTGAAGGCGCGCTGGCGTTGCTCATTCTGCTGGATCAGTTTCCGCGCAACATGTTTCGCGGCGACGCGCGCGCTTTTGCGACTGACCCGCTGGCCCGCGCCATCACGGCCGGTGCGATCGTTCGCGGATTCGACAGCCAGGTGCCGAAAGAATTGCGGAACTTCTTTTATCTCCCTTTCGAGCATTCCGAAGATCTTGTGGACCAGGAGCGCGGCATTGCCTTCAACAAGGCCGCCGGCGATGCGGAAAATCTGAAATGGGCGGAAATCCATGCCGACATCATCCGGCGTTTCGGACGGTTTCCCCATCGCAATGCCATGCTCGGCCGTACCACAACACCGGAAGAGCAAAGCTTTCTCGATGGCGGCGGTTTCGCCGGCTGAAAAATTCTTTCGCGCAAAGTTTGTGGGACGCTGCCCGCGGCTCTGTTAGGCTTGGCCAATAACAACCGGCGGCCACCCGGCTTTGTGCATGGGCGGCCGCTTTGATGTTCGGGAGGCGACCCTATGGCTTGCTCGGCTGAAGCGCTTCGGCGCGTTCTGACGACAATCTTTCTTTCGGTTCTGACAATCTGCATTGCTACAAGCCCGCGCGCTCAGCAGGTTGACGTCCGTACGAACGAAATCGGCGGCGTCGTGACCAGCACGAAAGGCGCCGAAGCCGGCGTCTGGGTGATCGCCGAAACAAACGATCTTCCGACCAAATTTGCCCGCATCGTCGTGACCGACGATCAGGGGCGCTATCTCATTCCCGATCTTCCGGTCGCAAATTACAGCGTGTGGGTGCGCGGCTATGGTCTGGTCGACTCTCCAAAGATGCGCGCCAAGCCGGGAACGACCCTCAATCATACGGCCATCATCGCGCCGAACGATGCCGCCGCGGCACATTACTATCCGGCAGCCTATTGGTACGCGATGATGAAAATTCCGCCGGCGAAAGATTTCGGCGGCTCAACCGACATCCCGAAAAACATAACGCAGGACAATTGGCTCCGACAGATGAACAACGTCGATTGCATCGGCTGCCATCAGCTCGGCCAAGAATCGACCCGCACGATCCCCGCATCGCTCGGCAAGTTCGATTCGGGCGCCGACGCGTGGCAGCGCCGCATCCTCTCCGGCCAGTCTGGTGAGTCGATGACGAACCGGATTGCCGGCCAGTTCGGTGGCGTGCCCTACAAATATTTCGGCGACTGGACGGACCGTATCGCGAAGGGCGAATTGCCGAAGAGCAAGCCGTCGCGTCCCGAAGGCGAGGAACGCAATGTCGTTGTCACTTCATGGGAATGGTCGACGCCGGACAAATATCTGCACGACCTGATTTCGTCCGACCGGCGCTATCCGACCGTGAACGCCTACGGTCCGTTGTTTGGCTCGCCGGAATATTCGACCGACAACATGCCCATCCTCGATCCGAAGACGTACAAGGTTTCGTTTTTCAAAATGCCGGTGCGCGATCCGGAAATGCCGGTATCGCTTGGTCCAGGTCACGCCGGCGCGGTGAAACCGACGGCCGATTCCCCGTATTGGGGCGGCGCGGTGTTGTGGGATACACGCGCTAACAACCACAACTCCATGTTCGATAAGCAGGGCCGCATCTGGCTGGCGGCCACGGTGCGCGGCATGGACAACCCGGCCTGGTGCAAGAAGGGCTCGGAGAACCCATACGCAAAGGCCTTTCCGCTGGAGAGGAGCCCGCGGCAGGTCGCGTTGCTTGATCCGAAGACGATGAAATATGAATTCATCGATACCTGCTTCGGAACGCATCATCCTCAATTCGGCTATGACGCCGACAACACGCTGTGGCTCTCCGGCACAGGCCCCGTAGCCGGTTGGGTCAACACGAAGGTATGGGACGAAACGCATGACGCACAAAAGGCGATCGGCTGGACGCCGTTCGTCCTCGATACCAACGGTAACGGCAAGCGTGATGAATACACCGAACCTGGTCAGCCCGCGGAGCCTACCAAGGATGTGCGTATAACCGGTGGCTCGGGACCTTATGCTGTGATGCCTAATCCGAAAGACGGCTCTGTCTGGTACACGGTCGGCGTGTTCGCCGGACAGGCCGGCTTCCTGCGCTTTGATCCGAAAACGCAGCTTTCGGAATTCTTTGCCATGCCGAAGCCCGGCGTCGGCGTCCGTGGCGGCGATATCGATGCGAACGGCGTTGCCTGGGGCTCGGAATCGAGCGGACATCTGGCCAGTTTCGACCGCAGCCTGTGCAAGGGGCCACTCAACGGTCCGCAAGCGACCGGCAATCACTGCCCGGAAGGCTGGAAATTCTACAAGTATCCCGGCCCGGGCTTTGAAGGCTTCGAAGACCGAAGCGTTGAGGCGAGCTACTACACCTGGGTCGACCAGCACAACACGGTCGGGCTTGGCGAGAACATTCCGATCTCAACGGCCAACCTCAATGACGGCTTTGTCGCCCTGAAAAACGGCAAGATGGTCATGTTGCGCATTCCCTACCCCATGGGCTTCTACGCCAAGGGTCTCGACGGACGCATTGATGATCCAAATGCGGGCTGGAAAGGCCGCGGTCTGTGGAGCACCAACGGCGACCGCACGCCTTGGCTGATGGAAGGCGGTAAGGGATCAAGCCCCCGCGCCGTGCACATCCAGGTACGGCCCGATCCACTGGCACACTGATCGCTCGCCCCGCTCGCGCGAACGACCTCCGCCCCTGCGGCGGAGGCTCTCGCTTTTGTAGCCCTAGGCGCGTGCCGAAGCCGTGGAGTAGCATCACTGTCAAGCGGCGGCCGCGGGGGCAGGCGCCGAAAAACGCCAAGGAGCTGCCATGCGTCACGTCATATCCGCCATTTTCACCGCAATTGTAATTGGCCTCAGCGGCGCCGCTCTGGCGCAAGCGCCACAAGGCTATCCGGCGGACTACGCCAAGATCGTCGATGCCGCCAAGAAGGAAGGCAAGGTCGTCATCTCTTCGACCACGGACGCGGTTGCCGCCAATCCATTGATCAAGGACTTTGAGGCACTCTACCCGGGCATCAAGGTCGAATACTCCGACCTCAATTCAACCGAGCTCTATAACCGCTTCATCGCCGAGGCCGCGGCCAACAACGGCACCGCGGATATCATTTGGTCGTCGGCAATGGATCTGCAGGTGAAGCTTGTCGCCGACGGCCATGCCGCCGCCTACGCCTCGCCAGAGATCAAGGCGCTGCCGAAATGGGCCGTGTGGAAGGATTCGGCTTACGGCACGACGTACGAGCCGATCACCTTCGTCTACAATAAGCGCCTCGTTCCCGAAGGTGACGTACCGAAGGATCACACCGATCTTTTGAAGCTGCTCAACGCCAAGACGGATTTCTACAAAGGCAAGATCACCGCTTACGACCCCGAGCGCTCCGGCGTCGGTTATCTGTTCTGCAACGCGGATATCAAGGATTTCCCGCAGGCATGGGACCTGTTCAAGGCGATGGGCAAGGCGCAGGCGAAGCTCTACACCAGCGCCGGCGCCATGATGGAGCGCGTGACGTCGGGTGAGCACCTGATTGCCTATGGGATCTTCGGTTCCTACGCACTCGGCCGTTCCAAGAAGGATCCAAACCTCGGCATCATTCTGCCGAAGGACTACACGATGGTGACTTCGCGCGTCGCTTTCATTTCCAAGCACGCCAAGAATCCGAACGCCGGCAAGCTCTTTCTCGATTACATCTTGTCGAAGCGCGGACAGGAAATCATCGCGAACAAGGCCGATCTTTATTCGCTTCGTTCAGACGTTGACGGCGAGGCGACGATCAAGGGCGTTACGCAGCTGATCGGTGACAAAGCGCGGCCCGTTCCGATCGACCAGACGCTTTTGGAGAATCTCGATCAGGCCAAGCGCCTTGCCTTCCTGTCGAAGTGGCAGCAGGCAAAAAGGGGGCAATAGGCATAGCGCGCCGCGCTTGGGCGCGCCGGATCAAGGGCAGCCATGCCCATTGTCGTGTACCGTTTGCTCGTGCTCGGCGTCACCACACTTGTCGTGGTGGCGCCACTTTCGCTTGTGGTCTACCAGAGCTTCCTCACCGCACCTTTTTTCGACCCTTCCGCGAAGGTCGGCCTGCTGGCCTATTCGTTCGTGCTTGCCGATCCTGATTTTTGGCAGGCGTTCTGGACCACTATCGCCATCGCGGGCGGCATGACCGCCATCGCGGTGCCCCTCGGCGCTCTGCTCGCGTTCCTGATGGTGCGCACCGACGTGCCAGGCCGGCGATATCTCGAGCCGCTGATCCTGATTCCGATTTTCGTTTCCGCAGTGGTGATTGCGTTCGGATATGTTGTTGCGATTGGGCCGGTCGGAATTTTCTCGACGCTTGCGAAGGATATTCTCGGTTTCGTGCCGTGGAATCTCTATTCTTTGCTAGCGCTGATCATCATCGCTGGGCTCACGCACGTCCCGCACGTCTACCTCTACAGCGCGGCTGCGCTTCGCGGCCTGAGCACCGATCTCGAGGAGGCCGCGCGGGTGTCCGGCGCCAATCCATTCCGTGTCGCCGTCAACGTCAGCCTGCCGATGATCCTGCCTGCAATCCTGTTCGCTGGCGTACTTGTGTTCTTCCTGGGCTTCGAGCTTTTCGGCCTGCCGCTGGTGCTGGGCGACCCGCAGGATCTGCTGGTGCTGTCGACCTATCTATTCAAGCTCACGAACAAGCTCGGCGTGCCGTCATATCAATTGATGGCTGTTGTCGTTGTGGCAATCATTGCGATCACTGCTCCACTGGTTTTCATGCAGCGCATGCTGCTTCGTCAGGCGCAACGTTATGTCTCTGTGCGTGGCAAAGGCCTAAAGACGCAGCCGCTTCCTCTGCATCGATGGCGCTGGATCGCCTTTGCCGGAATTATTTTGTGGCTCTGTGTGACCGTGATCGTGCCGCTCTTCGGCATCACGCTACGCTCTTTCGTGGTGACCTGGGGCGAAGGCGTGAACCTGCTCAATGTGTTGACGCTCGACCACTACCGCGAGCTCATTGAGTATCCGAACGTCGTCCGGGGTATATTCAACACGCTGGGCATTGGCGTTATCGGTGGCGCGTTGGCTGTCGCGTGCTACACCGCCATCGCGCTTGCGGTGCACCGGTGGAATTCCGGCTGGACGCGGCTGGTCGACTATCTTGTGATGGTACCTCGCGCCATGCCCGGCCTCGTTGCCGGTCTTGCGCTGCTGTGGGTGTTCCTGTTCGTGCCGTTCCTGTCGCCGCTCAAGTCGACGATGGTCTCGATCTGGCTCGCCTATTCCATCGTCTGGCTGGCCTACGGCATGCGTCTCGTCTCCGGCACATTGCTGCAGGTCGCTCCGGAGCTCGAGGAAGCCGCACGCACGGCCGGTGCCACCGACCTGCGCGTCAAACGTGACGTCACCGTGCCCTTGATCAAATACGGCATGCTCGCAAGCTGGTTATTGGTTTTCCTGATTTTCGTACGCGAATACTCAACCGGCATCTACCTGCTTGGTCCTGGCACCGAGGTGATTGGTTCGCTTCTGGTGTCGCTCTGGGGCACCGGTGCGGTTGATCTGGTGTCGGCACTGTCAGTCGTTAATGTGGTCATGATCGGCGTCGGCCTTGCCGTCGCTGTCCGCCTTGGAGTGCGCCTGCATGGCTGAACTCACCGTCAAGGACGTCGCCCTCCGCCTGGGTGACAACGAAATCCTCAAGGGCGTTTCGCTTTTAGTGCCGGCGGGCGAAGTGGTCGCCCTGCTCGGTCCGTCGGGCAGCGGCAAGACGACGTTACTGCGCGCCATTGCGGGTCTGGAGACGCCGCACCAGGGTTCGATCGCGATCGGAAATACCGTGTTTTGCGATGCGGCGCGCGGCATCGAATTGCCCGCAGAAAAACGCGGGCTCGGACTGGTGTTCCAATCTTATGCGTTATGGCCGCACCGCACGGTATTCGACAATGTTGCCTATGGCCTCACGTTGCGCGGTGTTTCGACCGGGGAAATCAAGACACGTGTTGAGAAGACGCTGTCGCAGATCGGGCTGGGGCATCTTGCCTCGCGCTACCCGCACCAACTCTCAGGAGGCCAGCAGCAGCGCGTCGCCATTGCGCGCGCGCTCGTTTATGAGCCCCCGGTGATCCTGCTCGACGAGCCGCTGTCCAATCTCGACGCCAAGCTGCGCGAGGAAGCGCGCGCCTGGCTGCGCACGCTGATCGTCACGTTGGGATTGTCCGCAATTCATGTCACGCACGACCAGGTTGAGGCCATGGCGATCGCCGATCGCGTTGTGCTGCTCGATGCCGGGCTCGTCGCGCAGGAAGGCACGCCTACCGCACTCTATAACGAGCCGGCGACGCTGTTCGCCGCCGAATTCATGGGTGCCAACAACAGGCTCACTGGTACGTTGGTCGAAAATTCCAGTGGCCGTGCAGCGATAGAGCTGTTCGGCGAGCGATTGAGTGGCATGTCGCGGACGAAAGCGGCTGCCGGAGCAAAGGCGACCGGCATCACCCGCATTGAGCGGGTGCGTTGCGCATCGAACCCCGGCCCAAACCGTCTGAAAATGCAGCTCAAGGCACCGATGTACCTCGGCGAGCGATGGGAACTTGTGTTCGCGCGCGAGAATCTCACGGTGCGCGCCTATGCACCCGCCCCGCTCGATCCAGGCGAGCACTACGTCGAATTCCCACCCGACGCACTATGGGTGTTCTAGGTTTCACACATGACCGACTTTCACGGCGTCTATCCGTATCTTGTTTCGCCGATCGATGCAGGCGGCCACATTCTTACTGACGTGCTCGGCAAGCTAGCGTCCGACCTGATCAAGGCCGGCGTGCACGGGCTGACGCCGCTCGGTTCGACCGGCGAGTTTGCATACCTCAACCGTACGCAGCGTGAAGCGGTGGTGAAGGCGACGATCGAAGCGTCGGCGAAAAAAGTGCCGGTGATCGCGGGTGTGGCATCGACCGCCACGGCAGATGCAGTCGAGCAGGCGAAGACGTACCAGAAGCTCGGTGCCGACGGAATTCTGGCAATTCTCGAGGCCTACTTCCCTCTCAAGGACGCACAGGTCGAATCTTATTTTCGTGCGATTGCCGATGCAGTCGACATTCCAATTGTGCTTTACACCAACCCGCAGTTTCAGCGCAGCGACCTCTCGCTCGATGTAATTGCGCGCCTTTCGGAGCATCCACGTATCCGCTACATCAAGGATGCATCGACCAATACCGGGCGGCTGCTGTCGATCATGAATCGCGCGCCACGGATGAAGGTGTTTTCCGCGTCGGCGCACATTCCGGCAGCGGTGATGCTGATCGGCGGCGTCGGCTGGATGGCGGGGCCGGCCTGCATCGTGCCGCGCCAGAGCGTGCGGCTTTACGAACTCTGTCGCGCAGGACAATGGCCCGAAGCAATGAAACTTCAACGCGATCTTTGGCGCATCAACGAGGCTTTCGCGCGCTTCAACCTCGCCGCATGCATCAAGGCCGGCTTGCAAATTCAGGGCTACGCCGTGGGTGATCCGGTGCCGCCGCAGGCTGCGCTCGGACCCGCCGATCGCGAAGCGGTTGAAGCGATTCTTGCCGACGTCGCAAAGCTGGAAATGGCCTGACCTGACGTCATACCCGCTGCCGCAGCAGGCGGCGGATGACTTTGCCCGTCGTCGTCATGGGCATGTCGTCGATGAATGCGACCTCGCGCGGATATTCGTGCGCGGAAAGACGCGTTTTCACAAAACCTTGAATCTCCGAAGCCAGCGATTCCGACGCCGTGTAGCCTTTCTTCAAGACGATAAAGGCCTTGACGATTTCGGTACGCAATGCGTCCGGCTTGCCGACGGCCGCTGCAAGCGCCACCGCCGGATGACGAATCAGACAATCCTCGATCTCGCCAGGACCGATTCGGAACCCCGCCGAGGTGATGACGTCGTCATCCCGGCCGACGAAACTGACATAGCCCTCTTCGTCCATGACGCCCTGGTCGCCGGTCGTCATCCAGTCACCAATGAATTTGTCACGCGTGGCCTCGGGATTGCCCCAGTATTCGAGGAACATCACCGGATCGGGGCGCCTTACTGCGATTTGCCCGGTTTCACCTACTTTCGTCGGATTCCCCGCGGCATCGATGATCGCAACGGTATGGCCGGCAACTGGCCTGCCGATGGCGCCCGGCTTCGAGACGCCGATCGCGCTGCACGCCGCAAGGACGATGTTGCATTCCGTCTGGCCGTAAAACTCGTTGATGACAAGACCGAACGCCGACTTGCCCCACTCGTAGGTTTCCGCGCCGAGCGATTCACCGCCTGAACCGATCGAGCGCATGTTTATGGCGTGGCGGCCTTTCGGATTTGGCGCGGCGCGTAGCATGCGGAGCGCAGTGGGAGGAATGAAGGCGTTGCGGATTTGCGTCCGCGCCATCAACGCAAAGGCCTCTTCCGGATCGAATTTCTCGAAACGACACGCCACCACCGGTATGCCGTAATGCAGACCTGGTAGCAGGACATTCAGCAATCCGCCTGCCCAGGCCCAGTCGGCCGGCGTCCAAATGCGATCGCCCGGCTGAGGCAAAAAATCGTGGTGCGTTTCGACACCGGGGAAATGGCCGATCAGCACCCGGTGACCGTGCAAGGCGCCTTTTGGCTGCCCGGTCGTACCGGACGTATAGACCATCATCGCCGGATCGTCGGCCGACGTGTCGACCGGCGCAAAATCCGGCGAGGCCTTCGCAAGCAAATCGGCAAAGGCGAGAGCACCGTCGCCTGCGCCATCGATCGAAAGCACCAGCTTGAGTGCAGGCAAATTTTCTCTGATTTCGGCGATGCGCTCGGCCCCACGCGCATTGGTGATCAGCGCCGCAGCACCCGAATTTTCGAGGCGATACGAGAGCGCGTCTGTCCCGAACAGCACGGCAAGCGGCAGGGCAACGCCGCCAAGTTTGTAGATCGCGATGTGGATTGCAGCCACCTCGGGAAGCTGCGGCAACAATATCGCAACGCGATCGCCGCGCTTGATGCCATTGGCTCGTAGCGCGTTGGCGAGCCGGTTGGACGTCTGGCGCAGCCAACCATAGGTGACCTGCTCGTCACGCCCGTCGGGCCCGGCATGCAAAATGGCAAGGCGACCGGGCTCTTTCTCGGCCCAGCGATCACAGACATCGACGCCGATATTGTAACGGGCGGGCACCGGCCAGCGGAACTGGCGGATTAGCGAATCATAATCCTTGATGCGAGGCAGAACCGGCATGGAACGCAAAACTAGTCAGCGCGCGAGGTAAGGTCCAGCCCGCCCTTCAATTCAACCTCACACGTATAAAATTCCAGTACGGCGTGGTCGGGGAGACCACATCGATTGGTTGCTTTTCTCCACCCTGACCCGACACGAACGAGAACGTGCTCGATCCCGCCGCAAGAGGCTCGAAACGCAAGATCATCGTTTCGCTGGCTGCATAGTCGCGGCGTTCGGGACAGGCCGTGACGTTCTCCCCACCGAGATAGCGGTAGTTGCGCCCGCTGGCGAGAAGATAGGGGCTGTTGGGGCCGCTCGCTGCAAAGCAGACTTTCGTCAACGCCGCCTGCGTCTGCAGGTGGATCTCGGTGTGTTCGGCCGGACGCTTGATGTCGACGATCGCCACCGGCACCTGATTTTCGGCACGGTGAAAAAGCGTCTCTGCCGCGGCCGGCTGCACCAACGGCAATAGCGCCACAACAAAAATGCCGCCGATCAACGCCTGCCAAAAAGTGCGCGTCATACTGCCTCGCTAACGGGAAAATTATCCCGACCGGGTGGCGGCTGCCAAGTGACCATAAGGCGGCTTCTCGTTAAGCTATTCCGACTTGTCGTCGGGCTCCGCGAGTATCATTGCCCAGTAGACTTTGTATTTTGAGCTTGGGGTGTAGATCGCCGCGATGCCCATTCGGGTGGCGCCGGCGAGTAGCATATTGGCGCGATGCGGATTCGAGTCACGCCAGCCGGAGAACGCCTCGGCCAAGGTATGGTAACCCGCGCTGATGTTCTCGGCGGCCCTTTTTGCATCGTAACCCGACGCCTTCAGCCTTTGCACGAACGGCTTGCCGGCGCCGTGATCGAGCTTGTCGCGCTTGGCCATTACCTCCGCTTGCGCGTGCGCGAGCCGCATCAGGTCTGCATCAAGCGCGACCACGGGCAAACCATTGTTTGCGCGATACCCCGAAATCATCGAGGCGGCGGCGGCGGCATCAAGTTGGGCGCCTGGCTGTGCAAGATTGCGATAGAAACTCGGCTCCGACTTCGGAGCGTAATTGCCGGCGCAACTTCCGAGTACGCAGAGCGCGGGCAGCGCCAGCAACAGACGATAGAGCGGCATTCTCGGAGTTCCCCGAATCAACAGCGCGACCTCGCCTTACGACAATGGCCGAACAGTGATCAACGCCTCACCGCTCTGAAGAACGTAAAGCCTGCCAGATGCGCTCAGATGTCGCCGGCATATCGAGCCTGGTGCCATTCGGCAGCGCATCGATGATCGCATTCATCACCGCAGGGGGCGCCGCCGTCGTGCCGGCTTCCCCGGTTCCTTTCACGCCCAGTGGATTGGTGCGACAGGCAACTGTGTGGTGCTCGACCTTCATCCCCGGCATCAGGTCGGCGCGTGGCATCGCATAATCCATGAACGAACCGGACACGAGCTGCCCCCCGGCATCGTAGATGGTGTTCTCCGTGAGCGCCTGGCCCAGGCCCTGGGCTACACCGCCGTGAATTTGCGCCTCGACGATGGTGTGATCGAGCACGTTGCCGCAGTCGTCGACTGCGACATAAGAAACAATATCGACAGTGCCTGTCGAAGGATCGATCTCGACTTCGGCGATATGGCAGCCGTTCGGAAACGACGGCGGCACTTTGATGCCGGCCTGTGTATCGAGACTCTCCGGGATGACGCCCTGGCGCTTGAGCTCCGCGGCACGCTCTGCCACATCGAACAGTGAAACCTCGCGTCCGGAATTTTTCACACTGAACTTGCCGTCCGCGAAGTCGATGTCACTCTCGCCTGCCTGCAACAACATGGCGGCAACCCGCTTGCCTTTCTCAAGAACAGCATCGGATGCGCGCGCGACGGCGCCACCGGTCATCATGGCCGAGCGCGATGCCACCGCGCCAAACCCGGGAACATCGCGTGCGGAATCGCCGGAGGTGAGCGTGACGGCTTCCGTCGCTATGCCCAATCGCCGCGCAGCGACACCGCTAAACACGGTCTTGTGACCCTGCCCGCTTGCGCCGGCGCCGACACTGACCTGCACGGATTTTCCGCCGGGAAACGAAACGCGCGCCGCCTCTTCCGGAAAAGCTCCGGAAATTTCCAGGTAGCAGCCGATGCCAATGCCGCGCAGCTTGCCGCGCTTTTTCGCTGCCTTCCTGCGATCGCGGAACCCGTCGTAGTCGGCAGTCTTGAGCGCCCGCTCGAAGATGGTCGGAAACTCGCCGCTGTCGTAAGTGTTTCCGAACGCCGTTGTGTACGGAATCTTCTCGGGCTTGATCAGATTGCGCCGACGCAGCTCGGCGGCATCGATCCCGGTGGCATCGGCGGCCGCATCGACGACGCGCTCAATCAAATAGCTCGCCTCCGGTCTTCCGGCACCGCGATAAGGGCCCGTCGGCAGCGTATTTGTGAATACGCAGCGCGTGTTCACCTGTGCCAGGGGAATGTCATAGACCGTCGGCAGGCAGCCGGAGACGTGGGTCGTGAACACAAAATGCGCAACTCCGGTGAAATATGCCCCGAGGTTTCCGATGCAGTCGACGCGCAACGCCTGAAAACGGCCGCGGGAATTGAGCGCAAGCTCCACCGTCCAGAATGAATCGCGCCCCTGATTATCGGTGACAAACGCCTCGGAGCGGGTTGAAGCCCAGTGGATGGGTTTGCCTACGGCACGCGCGGCATGCAGCATGGGGACGTATTCCGGGTAGCACCAGCCCTTCATTCCGAACGCGCCACCGACGTCTTCGGTGAGAAGGCGCAATTCTTCCGGCTTGATGTTCATGGCGCCGGCGATCTGCCCGCGGACGCCGGCGACGCCTTGGGTGCCGACGCGCAATGTAAACCGCTTCGCCCCCGCATCGTAACTCGCGGTCGCCGAGCGCGCCTCAAGCGAGGCTACGACCAGCCGCTGGTTTACGAGCTCGACGCGCACCACATGAGCCGCTTCCTTGAAAGCGCGCTCAAGCGCAGCCTGCTTTTTGCCTTCGGGATCGGGCGGGGCGGTCCAGTCGAACCCGATATTCCCGGGCGCTTCCGGCCAGAGCTGCGGAGCGCCCTGCTTCACGGCCTCGCGCGCATCGGTGACCGGCGTCAGTTCCTCATAGTCGACGGCAACCTTGTCGGCGGCGTCCTGCGCGGCGGCCGCGGTTTTCGCGATAACCATGGCAACCGGTTCGCCCACATGCATCACCCGCGTTTCGGCAAGCGACGGACGATGCGGCGAGACCGCAGTCTTTCCGCCACGCCCCGGAATTGGGTGGCCGTGCGAGATGGAATGGTAATGCGCATCATTGAGATCGGCGGCCGTGAGCACTGCAACAACCCCAGGCGCTCCTTTCGCAGCCGACACGTCGATCCGCGCGATCTTGGCGAAGGCGTGCGGCGAGCGCACGAAATAGGCAGCGAGCGTATCGTCCGGTTTGACGTCGTCGCCAAAGCGACCGTGGCCGCGCAGGAGGGCGTCATCTTCGATACGCCCCTTCCAGGTGTCGTCGTCGTGTCGAGCGGCGGTCGATTGCGTCATGCGGTGCTCCGAAAAATCTCAAAGCTTGCGGTCGGTGATGCCGGCCTTGGCATAAAGCGCGTTGATATGCGCCTTCACCTCGGGGTCGATCGTGTCGTGTTCGGGAGCCGCTGCCCACCCGGTTTTTTCGCGCGCATAGATCGCCATTTCCTCGTCCTGCTGTGACGTGCCGCCGGAAATTCCATAAGCGCCGACCATCTCATCGCCTTTGAAGACAGGCGCGGACCCCCCGCTGGCCGCAATGCGGCCATTGGTCATGGCCGCAAGGCTGACCAGCAACTGGGGATTACGCTCCTTGAACCACTGCTGAATCACCAGGCCGTCGGGAAAGCGGGGGCTCATCGAACGGAAAGCGGCAACCGTGAAAGCCTTGGCGATGGCGGTTTCCGGCGTGATGAAGCCCGCCTCGTCCATCCGCTCCACCGCGATCAGGTGCCCCTCCGGTCCCACGATAGCAATCGAGACCGGCACGCCCATGACGCCGGCTTTTTCGACCACGGCATCAATGAATTCACGGCACTCCGCCGCCCGCAACTTGGCCATCCCCAACCCCTCCAGCTCGGCCTATTAAGCTTCGTTTAACCTGTTATGTCCGGCAATTAACTGCAAAAAAACGGGTTGGGGAATACCGTCCAGGCCTACCTGGACGCGAACATGGTCGAGCTTACCTCCGCAACCGCCCCCGCGCGCGATTGGCGTCTGGTCACGCTGGCCGGCGGAGCAAGCTTCGCCGTCAGCTACGGCCTGCTTCACTACGTCTTTCCCATAGGTGGTTGGGTCGGCTCCACTTCCGCGCCACTTACCTCACTGGTCCTCTGCGCAATCATAGCATTTCTTGCCATGGCGCTGACTTTGGCCGTGCTCGCTCGGATGCTGCGCACGGATAACCAGCGCATGAGGGTTGCGATCAACAATATGTCGCAGGGCCTGTGCATGTTCGATGGCAACGAACGGCTCGTCGTCTGCAATCAGCGCTACATGGACATGTACAAGGTGTCAGGCGACGTCGTTAAGCCGGGCATCACGCTGCAAAATCTGCTCAAGTACAGAATCAGCAACGGCAGCTTCGCACAGGATCCGGTCGAATACCGGCGCGACCTGGTGGGCGCCATGTCCGCAGGCAAGACAACCAGCACCGAAGTAAAGTCGGCGGACGGGCGGTCGATAACGGTCATCAATCGTCCCATGTCCGATGGTGGCTGGGTTGCGACGCACGAGGACATCACTGAGCGGCGCGACGCAGAGCGTGAACGGATTTCGATGCAGGAGCAGCAGCAGCGCCGCGCCGTCATCGAACAGGCGATCGCCGTTTTCCGGCAACGCGTCGAGGACCACCTTAAGACGGTCGGCGAAGGCGCACGGACGATGCATGCGACCGCCACGACCCTGTTCAGCAACTCGGCCCAGACGTCTCAGAGTGCCGACGGCGCAGTGTCCGCTTCGAATGAGGCGTCGACGAACGTCGAGACGGCAGCGGTCGCCGCCGACGAGCTGAGCGGGTCGATCAATGAGATCGGCCGTCAACTCGCCAATACGACCGAAATCGTCCGTGCCGCCGTGACCGAGGCGCACGGGACCAACAGCCAGATTACCGCGCTTGCGAATGCCGCGCAGAAGATTGGCGACGTCATCAAACTCATCCGCGCCATCGCGGGACAAACCAACCTGCTGGCTCTCAACGCCACAATCGAGGCAGCGCGCGCCGGCGAAGCCGGCAAGGGTTTCGCTGTGGTGGCTTCCGAAGTCAAATCGCTCGCGGTGCAGACCGCCAAGGCAACCGAAGATATCTCTAAGCTGATCATGTCCGTGCAGGCGGCAACCACAAGCGCTGTCTCGGCGATCGGCAGAATTTCCGGGCGCATGCAGGAGATCGACAGTTGCGCGACCGCGGTTTCCGCCGCCGTCGAAGAGCAAAGTGCGGCCACTGGAGAAATTTCGCAGAACGTTGCGAGCGCGTCCGATGGCGCAAAGGTCGTAGTGCAGGTGCTGGGTGATGTATCTGGCGCAGCCGCCCAGACGCGAGAATCGGCCGAGAATGTGCTCTCGGCGTCGCAGGCAGTGGAAGCCGCCGCCGCCGAACTGCGCAGAGAAGTCGAGGGTTTCCTGGCGCGCGTCGCGGCCTGATCAGCCGAAGACGCCGCTGAGCCAATAGAACAGCGCAGCCACAGTCGCTGATGCGGGGATTGTGATGATCCAGGCGGTGACGATCCCTTTCGCCACGCCCCAGCGCACAGCCCGTACTTTTTTTGCAGCTCCGACGCCGATAATGCAGCCAGTGATGGTGTGCGTCGTGGATACCGGAATTCCGAGCTCAGTCGCCGCAAACAGCATGATCGAACCGCCGGTTTCGGCACAGCAGCCTTGGACGGGCGTCAACCGCGTGATCCTGCTGCCCATGGTGTGGACGATGCGCCAGCCGCCGAACAGGGTGCCGAGCGCAATGGCAGCCTGACAGGCTATTACCACCGAAAATGGAACGTAAAATTTGGAACCCAGATAACCCTGCGAGTAGAGCAGCACGGCGATAATGCCCATCGTCTTTTGCGCATCATTACCGCCATGGCCCAAGGCGTAGCAAGACGCCGACACCAATTGCGCGCGGCGGAAAATACTGTCGGCGCCGTGGGGTGTGAACCTCACAAAGGCCCAGGACACGATCAGCATCAGGAAGAGCGCAGTTAGGCAACCGAGGCCAGGCGCGAGCACGATCCCGCTGACGGTCTTCAGCACGCCTGACCACACGACGGCGGACACCCCCGCTTTTGCCAAGCCGGCGCCTACCAGACCGCCAATCAATGCATGCGAGCTCGACGACGGAATGCCCAAACGGTTGGTGATGATTTGCCACGTGATTGCGCCGGCCAAAGCGCCAAAGATGACGCGCTCGTTGATGATGTCGGCACTCACGATCCCACGACCGATCGTCTCAGCCACGTGCAGGCCGAAGACAAGGAAAGCGATGAAATTGAAGAATGCCGCCAAAGCTACCGCATAGTGAGGACGCAGGACGCGGGTCGAAACAACAGTTGCGATCGAATTAGCGGCATCATTCATGCCGTTGAGAAAATCGAATGCCAGCGCGATCAGAATCAATCCGATCAGCAGCAGAAAAGCCAACGTCGCGGCATCCATCACTGTACGCCCTAAGAGAGCTCAAACGTGCTCGATAACGATGCCATGCACCACGTTGGCGACGTCGTCGAAGCGGTCAACGACTTTTTCCAAATGATCGTAGACTTCGTTTCCGACGAAGAATGCCAGTCCACTGCCGCCGACATTCGATTGATAAAGGTTGCGGAGGCCGACGTCGTGCAGCTCGTCGGCGCGGCCCTCGAGGGCAGAAATCTGCGCCGTCAGGTCGCTGATATGACCTGCTTCGGCGCTGATCGATTGCAGCAACGGCACCGCTTCGCGCACCAACGTGGCGCATTTGACAATCGTGTCGGCCATCTCGCGCATCTGCGGGGTGAATTCATTCAGGTCGAAGAGCATGACCGACTTGGCCGTCTTCTGCATCTGGTCGATCGAATTGTCCATCGATGTAATCAGGTCACGGATGTTGCCGCGATCGAAAGGCGTGATGAATGTGCGGCGGACCGCAATCAGGACTTCCCGGGTTACGTCGTCCGCGTCATGTTCGCGGTCCATGACGATCTGATAGTTGCCCTTCACTGCTGCGCCACCGTCCAGCATGGCGCGCAGCGCCTGGGCGCCCGCCAGCACCGCGTCTGAATGCCGGGCGAACAGATCGAAGAAGCGTTCCTCCTTCGGCATCAAGGCATGGAACCAGCGCAGCATGAGAATCCCCGTGACCGTGTGAGGGCAACCTAGTCGCTCGGCTTGAGGTTGCGAAATCTCGTGAAAGCGCGCCTGTGGAAACATCGTTGGCCACGCCGGCAGGCAACGCAATGCTCCACATCGATCAAGTTTAACATTGTGAAAACAATAACTTGCGCCAAGGTCACGTTCCCGCCGACCATGGAAGATTTGCTGCATCGGCACGCGCGGTCGGTTAGTTTTGCGGTCCACAGGAATTGGGTCGGAGACGTAGATGCGGTTGGGTTACTTCACCATGCCCGTGCACCCGTTGGGCCGGGACTGGTCACAGACGCTGCACGAGGATCGGGAAGCAATCATCCTTGCCGACAAGCTTGGCTTCCATGACGCCTTCATGGGCGAACATCTGACGGACGCCTGCGAAAACGTCACCAACAGCATGATGTTCCTGGCGACACTCATTCACGATACCAAGCAGATCAAGCTGGCGACCGGCACCGCCAATCTTGCCCAGATGCATCCGGTGGTGATCGCGGTGAATGCGGCGATGTTCGACCATCTGTCGCAGGGCCGCTTCGTGATGGGAATCAGCGCTGGCGCGCTGACGTCCGATTCTGAGGCGATCGGCATCCTCGATCTCGACCGAAACAAGATTTTCGCGGAGGCGATCGACGTCATCCTCGCGGTCTGGGAGAGCAACCCGCCTTACGACATCGACTTCCCGGACAATCGTTTCAAGGTCACCTTCGCGCGCACCGCGGCGCTCGAACTCGGCGTAGGCATGCTTGCCAAACCGTTTCAGAAGCCACGGCCGGAAATCGTCGGCACGGTGGTCGCGCCGTTTTCTCCCGGCGTCGTCCTGATGGGGAAGCGTGACTTTCACCCGCTGTCGGCGAACTTCCTTCTACCGAAGCACCTGAAATCGCACTGGACCAACTACGCCAAGGGCAAGGCCGAGGTTGGCCAGAAAGCCAATGTCGACGACTGGCGCGTGGCGCGCACGATTTTCGTCGCCGACGACGACAAGACCGCGCTGCGTTACGGGCGTGATGACGCCAACAGCCCCTATCGCCATTACTTCGGGAACATGCGCGCGAAGATGATCCGCGGCAACCGGCTCTATGTGTTCAAGAGCCACAAAGAGCAACCGGACGCGGAGATCACGCTCGATTTTGTCATGGACAATTGCGTGTTCTGCGGCACGGTCACCAAGGTAGTCGATCAGATCCTGGCGATGCACGAGGAGACCGGCGACTTCGGCGAATTGGTCTATGCCGGGATGGATTGGGTCGACCCGACCCTCGCCAGGCGCTCGATGCAGCTGATGGCCGAGGAAGTGATGCCGCGCGTGAATGCCGCCATCGGCAGGGCCGCGAAGACAGCGGCAGAGTAAACTTCCAACTATACCGACAGCGGATCCGTACCGAGAGCGGCGTAAAGCCCGTGCCTGGCCCCTTTTGTGAAAGAAACGTCCTTGTTGAGTTCGATCGACGCCGAACGTACCCGCTGAGCCTCGGGCTCGGTTGCCGGCACCGCGCCGCCTTCAGCCGCCGCCTTTGCGGCACGCAATAGGATCTTCCGTGTCATGACGATGCCGCTGTCGGTCGCGCACAGGTGCTCCTTCGTGCGATCCTGGATCGGTCCCATACTTTCCTGGATAGACGCATCCTGCATAGCAATGCCGTCGACGCCGGTCGAGGAATGGCCATGCCGCTGTGATTCACGATCGAGCAAATAATTA